>OJNH01000038.1_pt1 | contig 106859 bp, 113 predicted proteins | sample 1597361 | NCBI WGS metagenome assembly OJNH01 (sample SAMEA2452136, study PRJEB22498) | human gut metagenome | biome: human feces; feature: human gut; material: feces | place: Australia | collected 2012
TAAATCAGTAAATAAAAATATCTCATTATAATAGTGAGATATTAATTACATATATAATATTAGATGTATAATTAATCATATTTATTTTAAAATATGCTAGTTGACATAATAATTATTATCTGAAATTACATCTATATTTTTCTAGATTGTATTTCTGCTATTTTTTCAAGCACTTCTGAATAGTTACTTTCATTTAATTCTGCATAACCTAATTCTTTTAATGCTTGATCTTTATCAGTAATTAAATCTTGTGTTCTAGATAATTTTTCCTCATGTTTAGCCTCAATTTCTTTTGTAAACTTTTTATGCATTTCAAGAAGTTTTTCTTTAGATGCGCTTTTACTATTATATAATACCATTGCGGAATACATAATACTCTCAAACGCAAATTGCTCATCTTCCTCAAATATAAATTCGTCAGGGGAGATGAATCCTGTTGTTTTAGCAACATAACCCAGCATATATTTTATCTCTGGTACATCTTCTAATACTTGTAAAAAATAATACAAATATTTATATACTTTTGATGTTTTTCCTGTTGTATCATCTTCTAAATTTTCTTTAAGCAAGAATAATATATCGTTTAATAATGCTTGATCTTTGGAATTTATTCCTTCAAATGATATGCTCCCCTTCTCTATTATACCTGCATTATTATCATTTATTAAATTATTTGCGTGTTTAATAAATTCATTAGTTATTTTTATATTTTCAATTTCACTTGAAGATTTTATTTGTAGTAAATTAAATAATTTCATCTTTTTTTCAAGTGGCCATTCATTAACATCATCCATTTCAAGATAATTATAAACCATTTGTCTTGATACACCTAAATATTTAGCAAGTTTTACTTTTGATATTCCTATTTCACTTAATATTTCATTTAATCTTTTCATCATGTTTATCTCTCCCTACTCTTCTACTATAATATTATTTTATCATTTTACATAAAAATGTCAAGTAAAAGTAAAATAAAAAGTGAATTTTTAATCCACTTTGTTTTGAGTATCATCAGTTTCTTTTTTTCCTTCTTCGAAACCTTGACTAACACTTTTAGCAATTGTTCCAGCAGCATCTGCAACTGTTGGTGTAATATCATTAATTGTTTCCTTTTTTATAGGCATTGTTTGTTGTGTAGTATATGCTGTTATTTCTCTTCTATGAGCCATATAAGCCATTACTCCACCAACAATAAGTAATACAAAACCTGCTGATGAAACAAAACCACCTAATGCATATAATCCAACACTAGTAAATGAATCCTTTGAACTATCTGTTACAGATGTTACAGATTCCTTCATTGAATTAACAAATTCTTCACCATCATCATCATTATTAATACTATTATTGAATGAATCAAACATATTTGAAGCACTATTGTTAAATGAATCCATTGCTTTTCTTTCTGAATTTTTAAAATTTACAAATGCAGCTATTATCATTATAATACCAATGACAAGAAGAATTGCACCAATAATTAAAAGTATTTTACTTGTTTTTTTAACCTTTTTATTAGTTTCTTGATATTTTTCTTCACTTAAATACTTTTCTTGTTCCACTTTTTCAACACCTCTCCTATGTTAACTTAATTTTATCATTTATATAATATTTTGACAATATACTACAATTTATTTCAAAAAAAATCACATAAAATATGTGACTTTATAAATATTAAAGTTTTTTATTACTTTTTAGAATTTTGTCTGTTGATTGTAAATTATTAACATATTCTTCATATTTTTTATTATATTCACTTGAAATGTTTTCATCTATACCATACATATTTAGCATTATTGAACTACCCATTATATTCATTACTCTTACACCATCAAAGAGAAGATTATTAGATCTCAAACTATAAAATCTTGTCACTCCAATAAAATTATCATCAAGATAAGGTATTAAATCATTTAAAAGTTGTTCGTGTAATATAGATATATATTCTGGAGTAATTCCTAAATTAAAATGTCTTTCAAAATCTCTGTAAGGAACATATATATCAGCGGTACACATATCTTGGCCATCAACTTCATGAATACCTAAATTTATTTTAGCATTTAATTTGTCTCCATCAGATAAAATGTCATTAATATATTCAATAATTAATTTTGATCTAACTTTTGATAATTCTTGTGCTTTGCTTATTTCCACTATATCACTTCTTCCAACTTATAATTTTTTATAAATACCAAAGTTTTTTACCATCTTTTCTAACTTCTTTTATAATTCCGCCACCTAAGCATTCTTCACCTAAATAAAGTACACATGCTTGTCCAGGTGTAACAGATTTAACATTATCATATTTAACACTTAAATTACCATCATCTAAATATTCAATAGTAACATCTATATCACTTTGTCTATATCTAAATTTAGCAGTGCATTTTTTTGGTCTTTTTTCACTAATAAAATTAACATCTTCTATTATTGCTTCATCAGTTAGTAAATATTTCGTATCATCACCTAAAGAAACATATAATACATTTTTATCTAAATCTTTACCAACAACATATAGTCTTTTTTCATTACCACCAATATCAAGTCCTCTTCTTTGACCTATTGTATAATACATAAGACCCATATGTTTACCAAGTACTTCATTTGTATCAATATCAACAATATCTCCTTCTTGATTAGGTAAGTAATTAGTTAAAAATTCTTTAAAATTTCTTTCTCCAATAAAACATATTCCAGTCGAATCTTTTTTATCCGCAACTACTAAATCATTTTCTTTTGCTATTTTTCTAACATCCTTTTTCTCATATTCTCCAACAGGAAATAATACATTTGATAACTGCTTTCTTGATACTTGTGATAGAAAGTATGTTTGATCTTTATTTTGATCAATACCTCTAAGTAAATTACCATCTTTCATTCTTGCATAATGACCTGTCGCAATATAATCTGCGCCTAATTTTTCTGCTTCTTTTTTAAACATATCAAATTTAATATATTTGTTACACATTATATCAGGATTTGGTGTTCTACCTTTTTTAAGTTCATCTAGAAAATATGTAAATACATAATCCCAATATTCTTTAACAAAATCTATTCTATGAAGTTTTATTCCAAGTTTATTACATACAGCAAGTGCATCATTATAATCTTGTTCTTGTGTACATATATTATTATTTAAAGTTGGATTACCATTTATATCATTATTTATAGAACTATCCCAGTTTCTCATAAATAACCCTTCAACTAAATATCCTTCTTTTTTTAGTAAATAAGCACTAACTGCTGAATCTACTCCACCACTTACACCAACTATAACTTTTTTCATCTTTATCACTTCCATAATTCTTTAGTTATTATACATTATTTAATTAAATTAGTAAATAATTTTGTGAATGATGGAGTTACAAATGCATCAAATAAAGCACACAAAATAGAAAGTAATATACTTACTAAAAGTATAAAGAAATATTTGCCCATAAATGCTTTAAAATTAATAGTTTGTTTAGTAAATGCACCCTTTAATATTTTTACTGATATTATTATGCTGTAAGACGCTAAAAAAAGGGAAAATACTGATAATATAATTGGTGATGGAATAATATATGTAAATACTCCTACTATTCCTTTAAACCCATATTTAGCGAATATTGAACTTACCGAAAAACCAAGAGTAAATGATTTAAAAAATATCATAATAAATATTATAGGTAAACCAATAACTGATAAACCTAAAAGCCACATAGAGACTGTATATAATAAATTTGATAATAATTCATTTTTAAATATATCTATTTTATCTTCAAAATTAAGTTTATTATTTGATAAAAAGTAATTACCTACTTCGTTTAATATAGTAGTTTTTTCACCATTTTTTAAAATAGTTATATAAATACTTCCAAATATTAATCCTAAAATAAATATTACAGATATTACTAGTAAAATATTATTTTTGTTTTTTAAGTCCTTTTTATAGTTATTGTACATTTCTTTCATCATATATTTCTCCTTTGTTATAATATATTAATGCTTGTACAATTTTAGAACTTTTTTTAAGTATTTACATAAACTATCTATGAAAGGATGAGATTTATGAAAAAAGACTATATGTATAAATATCCTAGTAATGTAGTTTATTATAGTAATTATCCTTATATGGATAGAAATAGTAATTATAATTCTAATGATGAAAGATTTGCGGGTGGATTTTTTGGACCATTTATTTTAGGAGGTATAACTGGAGGACTTGTCGCACCATTTTTCTATGGTAATGGATATGGATATAATAGACCTAATGTTTATTACTATCAGCCAGGACCATATATGCCACCATATTATGGTAGACCATACTAAAAAAAGTAGAATAACCTACTTTTTTAAATTAGTCATATATGATTTTTCAGTAACATAAAAGTTACTAGTTTTTATTAAATGTCTTTTATTTCTAGACATTTTTTTTATATTTTTAATTTTTTTAAAATCTTTATATTCATTTTTATATAACTTTTTTTCTAAAATAAATCTATTAAATATAATATATCTATTTTTATAATTATATATTATTTGTGTAAGTAAAAAAATAATTATTAAATAATAACTTGTATCATTTTTAAAATATATAAAAAATATACTTAAAAATAATATAGATATTATTATATTAATCATATATGAAACTCTAAAATTAAATATTTTATTTACTATTACATTAAATATTTTTGATCCATCAAGTGGTATTATTGGAAGTAAATTAAATAGAAAAATTGCTAAATTATAGTTTTTAAATAACTCATATATATATGAATCTATAATTAGATTTTTTCTTAAGATAAATATTATTAAAAATAATAATTCTTGAAATATAAGTCCCATAATTGAAATTATAAATTCTTCTTTTAAAGGTTTATCTATTTTTTCATCTAAAGTGCATACTCCTCCAAATGGATATATTTTAATTTCTTTTATATTCCATTTGTATTTATAAAGAAAAATAAAATGCCCAAATTCATGAAATAATATTATTATAGATATCACTATAAATTCTTTAAAAAGTCCTGAAATAAGGCTTAAAAATATAATTATAATTGAATATACACTTATATTAATTTTGTTTAAGAACTTCACTAGAATCAATTTCTACACCATCTTTTTGAAATATTAAATATAATTCATTATTTTTAGCCTCACCTACTACAGCATTATCTTCTACATAATCATATAGTTTCATAGTAGTATTTGCTAAATTAGAATACCATACATCTATTCCATCTGATTGCTGAATGATTATTGTTTTACCAAGACCTTCTTTTTCTCCTGAAAATATTACTATTCCTCCTTTTATTATAGGAATCGCATAATTATCACTTAGAGTTAGTTTGACACCTTTATTGTATTTAGAAATAGATTTATATTTAAGTTTTTCATTAAATACTTTTTTATCTTCAAAAATATTTTGAAAAGGAATAATATTTCCAACATATTTATTATATATATTTTTAAAATATGAAAATGAAAAATTAGTATTATATACCTTATTATAAATTATATTTTTTAGTTTTACATCTTTAGTACATGCGAGTGATGCGAAACAAAAAACAAGTAATACAACAAAAAATTTAAATGCGAAAAATTTAAATTTATTAGGTTTAATTTCTTTTTCATTTTTCTTAATACTTTTATTACTTTTATTTTTAATACGATTTTTTACATCATTTATATTCTCCATATTATTCACCCTAGTAAATAATATGATATCTTAATTAATAATATTACCAATATGTGTAGTTTTAAAAAATAAATAAATTAAGCAAATATATAATAAATTTAAAGGTAAAAAGTATTTTAAAATATATGAAAAATCAAGTAAACTGTAATTTGTATACATGAAAAAATTAAGTATAAAAAATACTAAGAAATTATATAAAAATATTGTAAATATACTAGTAAATAATATTGTTTTAAAATTATATTCAAATTTATTAAAAATATAATATATTATAAAAGCACATATAAAAAATAATAGTACATTTAAAACATAGAAATTAGTAAAAAATAAATCATAAATAAAACCCGCTATAGAAGAAAAAATATAATATTTATATTTTTCTTTTTTAAAACAAGGATATATAAAAATAAGACTTAATAAAGTAAAAAGTGGCACAAAGTAATTAAAAGATGAAAGATATATATTTGATAAATTTTCAAGTATAATACTTATAAATATTAAAAAAATGCAATATATCATTTATTTATCACCCTTTATAACAGATACTATGTTGATATTGTTAAAATTTGTACTTGGTGTAAGTGTTATTATATATGAAAGTCCATATGTATCTTTTTTAGCATCTTTTATTTTTCCTATTAATAATCCAGATGAAAATGAATCACTAAGTCCTGATGTCACTACATTTGTGTTTTTTAACTTATTTATATCAAAATCTCCAATAACATCTTTTAATACAAGTTCATTTTTAGTAACATCATATTTTTCTATAATGCCATAATATGTATTATTATCATATGTAAAAGAAGCAGAAACATAACTATCCTTTGTTGATGAAATTAATAGTTTTATATCACTAGTTCTTTTATTAACTTTTATAACTTTTCCTATTAATCCTTCTGCATTAATTACTGCTTCACCTATCTTTATATCATCTTTCTTACCCTTATCAATCGTAATTATGTCATACCAATATTTTGTACTTCTTTTTATAACAGTAGCATTAATAAATTTTTTATCACTATTTAGGGTATTAAGTTCTAATGTTTTTTTTAAATTTTCAATTTCATTTTGATAATCTTTATTTATCTCATTTGTCAAATTCTTATTTATATTATTATCTTTTTTTAACACGTTAACGCTTGCTATATCAGCGGTCAAATCTTTTAGAGAATTAAATAATAAATTATTTTTTTCTTTATCGTTTATAAAAAATAATAATAGTAAAAATATTAGAACAATACTTACTAAAGAAATTATAATTTTTTTAGTTTTTTCTGTCTTTTTCTTTTTCATACTTTCTCCCCTTTTTACAAATCACCATTTTGATAAAGACTATAATAATTTTTACCTATTATTATATGATCAATTATATTTATACCTTGTATTTTACCTATTTCAACAAGAGCCTTAGTAAGATTTAAATCTTCTTTAGATGGAATAGTATCACCACTAGGATGATTATGAACACATATAATAGAAGACGCACTAAGCAAGTAAGCATATTTAAATATTTCTCTTGGATGAACTATTGATTTATTTAATGTTCCAATAAACAGCAATTTTTTATCAATTAAATTCTTCTTCGAATCTAAATATATAGCATAAAAATATTCTTGATTTTTTCCTTCTACTTCATTCTTCATATAATTATAAATTTTTTCTGGCGTATCCATTTTTATGTTAACCAAATTTTTATCCATATATACTCTTTTTCCAAGTTCTATTGAAGCAAGTATTTTAATTGCCTTTACTTCACCAATTCCATCAATTTGTTTTAAAGAATTTAATGTTATATCTTTAAGATCCGCAATATCATTAATTTTAGATAATATTAAATTTGATATGTCTTTTACAGATTTATTTTTTGTACCAGTATTTAATATTATACTTAGTAATTCTTCATTAGAAATATTTTCTCTTCCATATTTTTTTAAACGTTCTCTAGGTCTTTCTGATTTTGGGATATCTTTTATTAATGTATTATCCACTTTGTAATATCAACTCCTCATATTTAGAGAGTACTTGTTTTTCTGCACTTATAATAGTATCTTTATCATCAGTATTTGAAATCAAATTATCATATTGATCTAAAAGATTTAAAAATTCACTATTATTTGTTTTTACTCCCTTCATATATATATTCTCCGTTATCTTATAAGAATCCACTATTTTTTGCTTTAAATTTTTATTTTTTGTTATTCCAATAATGACATGATATCCATTTTCTTCTTTATAATAAAAATAATTTTTTAGTTTTTTTGTATTTTCAATCATTACATTTTCATCTTTATATACACCATATTGTAATAAATAAATATCCGCATCATTACTTTTAAATGTCTCAAGCGTTTCTTCCTTATATGATGAATATATATATTTTCCAATTGCTATTCCTATGATTGCTGCCGCTAAAATATAAATTATTTTTTGTTTTTTCATTTTAATCACTCCTAGTATATTTATATTATTACTAATAATATAAATTTTTTGTCGAAAAAAAAGAAAGTTATATACTTTCTTCAATTATATCCTGAACCATATATAAAACATCAAATACAGATATTTCTTTAACTTCATCAGAATTTCTTTGTTTTATTTCTACAATATGTTCATTTATTTTATTTCCAACAACTATTCTAATTGGAATACCAATTAAATCCATATCATTAAATTTAACACCAGCTCTTACATTTCTATCATCTAAAAGAACATCTATTTTAGCATCTTTAAATATTTGATATAAATGATTTCCTGCTTCTACCATAGAATCATTATCCATATTTGTTATTATGATTGCAACTTTATATGGTGCGATACTTATTGGCCAAATAATACCCTTATCATCATTTTTTTGTTCAACTATACTTGATAAACATCTTCCAAGTCCTATTCCATAGCATCCCATTAAAACAGGCATAAGATTATTATCTTTATCAGTATAATTAAGATCAAATAAAGAAGAATATTTAGTTCCAAGTTTAAATGTATTACCTATTTCAATACCTTTTTTAAATATAAGTTTTTTCCCACAATTAGGGCACATATCGCCATCTTTAACATTTCTTATATCTGCAACTAATTCATATTTAAAATCATCTATATTTACATTTTTATAATGATAATTTGTTTTATTGGCTCCTACTACAAAATTAACCATAAGAGAAACTTCATTATCAATTATAATTGGTATTCCAAGTCCAACAGGACCGACAAAACCAGGTTCTGCTTTAGATAGTCTTTTTACATCTGCACTAGATGCTAAAACCATTTCTTTTGCATTTAATAATTTTAATACTTTGGTTTCATTTACTACAGCATCACCTTTTACTAATAACGCATAAAATTTATTATCAATTTTATAAATTAATGTTTTAACTAATTTACTTTTAGCTTCATTTAAAAATTCACTAACTTCTTCTATAGTTTTAGCATCTTTTGTTTCAACTAAATCCTTTTCAAGTTTTTTTTCTGAACTTTCTTTTTCATCTGATATTGATTCACACACTTCTAAATTTGATGCATATTCACAGGCTTCACAAAAAACAAGTGTATCTTCTCCTATATCAGTAATTGCTTGAAATTCTTCAGATAATATTCCACCCATAGAACCTGTACTTGCTTTTACGACTCTATAATTTATTCCAAGTCTTGCAAAAATCTTTTTATATGCATTAAACATATTGTTATATGACATATCAAGTCCAAGTTCATCTTTATCAAAAGAATACGCATCTTTCATTAAAAATTCTTTAACACGTATAAGTCCATATCTTGGTCTTGCTTCATCTCTAAACTTATTTTGTATTTGATAAATACTAAATGGTAAATCTTTAAAAGACTTAACCTTGTTTTTAGCGAGTATTGTAAATAATTCTTCATGAGTTGGAGCAAGTACATAATTTTTACCTGATCTATCTTTTACTTTAAACATTGACTCTCCAAAAGCTTCAAGTCTATTTGATTTATCATAAACTTCTTCATTCACAAGAGATGGCATTAAAACTTCTTCAGCATTTATTTCTTTCATTTCTTCTCTTACTATTTTTTGTATATTATTAAGAACTTTTAATCCCATAGGTAAAAACATATATATACCAGTTGATGTTTTTTTAATCATTCCTGCTTTAACAAGTAATTTACCACTAATACTATCTTCATCTTTTATGTCTTCTCTAATTGTATAAAAAAAACTATTTTTTAATTTCATATTATTCACTTCCTAAGACATTTAAATTATAACAAAAATTAATCTATTATACAATGAAAAAAAGAATAATTAATTTTTATTCTTTTTTGTTTCTTTATATAATACATACCCTATTAAAGAAATACCTATGACTAATATAATAAATATAGTCGCAAGTGTACTAAATGATTGAATTAGGTTAATTAAAGCACTTAAAAGTATCAATACAATACCTAATGTAATAAAAATATCTTTCTTCTTTATTATTCCATAAAATAAATATAAAGCCGAAACTATATAATTAAATGTTATTGTCTCTTGCGCTATAGGAAGGTATATCATGATAAGTACTATTACTTCAAATATATCATTTAATTTAGTATCTTTAAATGGTCTAATTTTTTCAAATATAATCATTGTTAATAATATTATTAACGTAGCAATTAATTCTATTTTTATATTGCTAAATACATCTACATTATTTACTAAATTTATATATGGAATCGTTATGACTGGTATATAACATGTAATTTTTCTATCTGAATCTATTTCAAGTAAATACATTGAAATTATAATTATAATATATGCAATTAATGTAAATAAGTTTGCTATTACGTCTTTATCTATGAAATAATCAAACAATCTATAAATTAGTATAAAACCTAATAATGTAAATATATATTTAAAAATAAATGGCATTTTTTCTCTTTTGTTATATATGTAATATAAAATTACATACAATAATATATTACACATAAATGCATACATACTATATTCTTTTATATTAAATAGTGACAATAATATCATAAATGAATAACTAAAATATACAAGTAGATTTTTGTTTTTAAATCCAATTTTATTTGATAAAACATATATTACAGTTAAAATAAAGGATAATGATAAAATAACATAATATAATTTTATATCAAGACTTATTGAGCATAATATTAAGTTTACTATAGAAATGCTAAACATAGCTATACTTTCTGATTTATTTTTCTTTTTTATAAATGTATATAGAAAATAATATATCCATAAAAATTCATTAAGTATAAATGATGTTAATGTACTTTCAAACAAAATAATAATAAAACTAGATATTAAAACTAATATATAAGCAGATATTTCAAATACTTTATTTAAATTATCTTTTTTATTTTTTTCATCAAATATATTAAATATTGTAAAACATATTATACTTGATATTAGTAAAATTAATTCTGGTTTAACACTAATAAATATATTAAATAACGAACTAACAACTAAATAGATATTTGCTGGTAATAAGATTTTAGAAATGCTTGATTCAACTCTTCCAATATCACACTTTATAATAAATATATATAAGCCTAAAAGAATTACTGAACAAGATAATATTACATTTGCATTTGCATTAAATAAACTTGAATAAGATATAATTAAAAGCAATATAAATGACATAATGTTAATAGCTTTATTATTAATACTTCTTAAAATTAAATATAATAAAATACTAACTAAAATTAAAATATATACTTGTAAATTATTAAAACTTAATTGTGTAATAGCTTGTGTTGATAATAAATATATAAATATTGGATACAAATAAACTATAAAATTCTTTTTAGACACTTTTATTAGTATAAATAATGATACTATTTCAAAAACATATGTAAATAGTAGAAAAATAGTAGTACTATCGTAATAATCAATACCAAAACAAATAAATGTTACAAAAAATAGTGCTAACATAATAAAAGACATAAAAATATTAATAGATCTATTTTTTATAAATACATTTAAAGCAATTATAATTAAATTAATAAAAGATAATATAATTAAAATAAGATTATTATTTTCTAAAATTGTATCTAATTTAAATACATATAAAGTAAATACAATTACTAAATATAAAAATATATGACCTAAATACAAAAATACATTTGATTTAATAAATTTATAACTTAAATAATACATTACTGCGCATACAAAACTTGATAATGAAAGATATACAAATATTCCACTTCCAGTATATGACAAATAATTACCAAGTAATTCATATTCTGCAACTAAATTTAATATTATAGGTATAAATATGGTACCTAAAAACCACATTGCCTTATATGATGACCCATTATTTAATTTTTTAAAAACAAATGAAGTTGTAAAAAATATAAGTGATTCTACTATTAAAAATACAATTTTAAATACACTTGCCATATTTTCCCAATTAGTAAATGCAAATATAATACTTGCTAATATTACTAAAAGAGTTCCAAGCCATAAAAACGTTTTATCTTTTCTCTTTTCTTTTTCTTCCTGTTTTTTTACTTTTATTTTTTCAAGTTCATTTTTTGTTGGTTTACCACAATTTGTACAATAATTGCTATTTTCTTTTAATTTGTTTCCACAATTTGTACAATAATTCATATTATCACCTCTATAATAATTATATACTATTTAAGAAAAAAATAAAAGAGTTAATACTCTTTATATTTATTATCTTCTTATATGATTCATATCGTATAAATGATTAAATATTTTTGCAAAAGCCTTTGCTTCAGACATGCGCTTATGATTAGGTGTTATTTCTTCTTTTCTTTCTTTAATAAATTGACGATTTTGATTAGAGAACCAAGAATACATATCTATATTATCATCAAATTTATAGTAACAATTACCTCCAGGCAATCCTCCAACTCTATCAATAACTTCAATATATTGATCAACTTTTCTCTGATAATTTTCAATATCAAAATTATAATATTCATTAAGAATATACGCTATGGTTTCAATTTTTTTCATTTCTTCTTCAGTTGGTATAACATTATTTTTTCGATTTAATTCTATCTTTCTTAATTCTATTAAAAACCAACTATACATATTACCATTATCTGGATCTTTAAATTTTAAATTATTTTTTTGCCCTATTCTTTTTTCATCTTTCTTACAACTTCTAAATAATAATCAGCTCTATTATCCATTTCTGTTTTTTTATCATTTTCAAATTCATCTATTTTTTTCAAAATTTCTTGAAACATTTTATAATTTTCTTTGCTTGATGAACTTACTTTATCTGGGTTTTTTAGAAATTTTCTTATCGCAGTCATTTGATTTCTAAACCAATCATACATTGGAGTATAATCAGTAAAAAATTCTGTATCTCTTGCATTAATATTTCTATTTAATCTTATAACTGCATTTAAATATTGATCAACTTTTTCTTTGTAAGATAATTTATTCATAATATCACTCCTTTTTTTGCAGAAACTATTATATACAATAAATAATAGTTTGTAAATAATATAGCAAAATCATTTCAAAGAAAATACTAAGATACTATCCTTTTTATTACAAATCACACCCTATATCTTTTAAATTATAATCTTTTTTTATGGCATATGTTAAACATTTTAAACCACCTCTACAAAATGATGCATGTTCACATTCTTTACAATCATCAGGTATTTTTTCTGATCTTAAATCTTTCAGTATGGCGTTATTAATATATAGTTCATACATATTTTCTTTTAATAAATTTCCAATATAAATTGGCATTCTTCTGCAAGGAACCAAATCTCCATTTTCCATTACAGTTAAAAGAGATTCACCAGCACTACAAGAATATGGAATATCATTTGTAATTTGAAATTGAAGTGCCCTATATGTTGATATATTAGTTTTACTTTTTTTATTTTTTAATCTAATTCTTTCACTTTTCATTATTTCTAAGTATTCTTTAGTTTCTGCTGAATTCATGATAAACTCTCTATCATATTTTGAATTAAATGGTATAAATCTATCCGACCATACATTATTTACATTATATTTTTCGGCGAATTTTACCACTTTTGGAAATTCTTTATAATTTAATTTAGTTGCTGTAAACGAAAGCGAAACATATATATTATATTTTTTTAGATTTTTAACTGCTTTTGTAACTTGTTCGTATACATTTTTTCCTCTTATGTAATCATTTGTTTTTCTAGATCCTTCAAGACTTATTTGGACATATTCTGAACCATATTCACTTATTTTTTTTGCTATTTCATCAGTTATAAGAGTACCATTTGTAAGTATTGAGTAGCTATATAAATCCTTATCTTTTTTAAACTCATTTAATATATCAAAAAAGAAAGGACAACATAATGGCTCACCACCTGTAAGATTAATATGCCCCTTTACATTTAACTTTTTTAATAATTCCTTATATTGACCTAAAATATCTAATAATTGTGAATATATTAATTGTACAGGAATATGGCTTTCTTGGTAACAATGCTTACATTTTAAATTACATGCTTCACTTAAATGCCATTGTAATATAAACCTTTTTACCAAGAACCACCACCTCCACAAGATGAACATCCTCTAGAATTACCACCCCAAGATGAACTACTTCCATTATCTGATAAATTATCGTAGTCATCATTGTTTGGATCAAAATTTTTCCCTATACTTAAAAATTTATTATCATTAATTTCTGGTATTGATATAATTGTGGATGTTAACAAATCAATATTTATATCATGAAAATCAGCAATTTTATTTTCAATAACTATATCTTCGAATTTTTCTGTCCATTTTTTTGATACATTAAGTATATATGCATATGGTAATATATCTTGAAAGTAATTTGGATTTTCTAAAACTAGTGTATTTAATTTTTCTTTTTCAACTTTTTCTAAATATTCTTTAAATCCCTTTACTTTTGCTGTTACTTCTTCACCAAAATATGTCTTCTTTTTCATTAATAAAGTTAAAAATAAAATTAGTGCGATGAGTATATAACTTAAATAAAGAATTATGTTATATTTAGGATTTAAATTTTCAGCTAAAAAATAATTGTAAATTCCTAAGGAATAACTAATTAAATATAGTATTATTGATATAATTTGTACTATAATTGATTTTTTTGAAATAATATAACTTTTAAAGTTATCATTAAGTTCATCATATACCTGTTTACATATTGATGTCATTAATATACTATTACCAAAATCATTAATATTTTTATTTAAGAAAAGATTATTATAAACAATTTTTTCAGTTACAGTTAGTCCCTTTAAATTATCAATATTACTAAAATTTAAATCTTTTAAATCCATATGAAGAGTATTTTCATAAAAGATTCTTTCTTCATTTTCATCTGGAACACATAAATTAACTATATATTGTTTACCTTCATGCTCAATTATTTTTATATATTTTTTAGCAGTCAAGTTTAAAATAAGTGCTATAATTAATTTTTTATTATTTGACTGATAAAGTGCATATCCCATTTGTGCTGGATCTAAATTTAAAGGTGGATAATATTCCACAGTTTGAATATTTTCTTTTTGATTTCTACCAAATATTAACCATAGAATAAATACGATTACTAAAATAATAAATAAAATGAAAATAACTTTTAAACTACTATCATCATAATTATAATTGCAATTTTTAAAATAACCATCAGGTAGTTCAATATCAACAGTTAAAGAATTATTTAAATCACAATTAATTTCACATTTATCAGTATTATATTTTGCTTTTAAAACATTATTATTTAATTCAAAATCCATATAATCAGTTACATCAATTTTTCTTTCTTTATCTTTAAAAAAATGAACATTTTTAAGATTTATACTTTTTGGCATGGTTATTGTTACTGTAGGATTTTTTATTGTTTCATTCCAATAATCTCCATATAAATGAAAGATAAATTCATCATATCCATCATATGGATCATATCCCATATCATAATCGTATGTTATTTGATAATCTTGTTCACCAGAAATCGTTTTAGAAGGTGAACCAATCCTTATCATTTTCTTTTTATTTATATTACCTATTGCATATTGCTCAGATGATTTTAAATTATTTATTATAGATTTTCTTTTAATTGTTTTACCATCTTTTGAAGTATATTCAAGCCATTCTGGTATAAATTTATATATACCATGATGATTGTCCTCATAAAAATCAGTTTTAATATTTTCTGTTACATTTACAATATTATTTTCATTCACATTTAATAATACATCATAATTTTCAATTGTAAAACCACCATTTGATGTCTTATTTTCCTTAGTTGTGAAAGCATTCATTAACTGTAATATAAGTATTATAATCAAAAACATTAATGATGGCTTTAAAAATAATTTTAGAAAGAGGCTATAAACTTTTTTAAATGCTATTTTTGTTTCCGGAATAAACTTTTTTATTAAAATCATTGAAAGAACAAAAAATATTCCACCTATAATTAAAAATAAATTATAACTCATAATACTTATACCCTTCTAAATTATTATCATTTTTTACAATTTTCTTATTCATAAGTTCACTCCTCTATCCTATCATACTATTTAATTATATCATAAATATATTATTTTTAGATTATAAGTTATAAATAAAAAAACATTTATTAAATGTTCTCTGATTTTATATGATTTTATCTAATTTTTGAAGTCTATTCTTATATCTTATTGGTTCTAACTTTTTAATAGTTCCATCATTTGAAACAGATATCTCAGGAATATATATTCCTGTCTTAAGTTCAATATAATCCGCAATTAATCTTCTATGGCAAAATTCATTAACAGGTTCATGACAAAGAAGAATTATATTTTCACCAAACTTATTTTTTAGTGTCATTAGTAATGCATCTACATCTAAATCCTTTAATCTAATATCATAATAACTTTTAATATATTCATCTTCTATTTCTTTTCTATAATTAATATATTCTTGTTTTGTTAACAAATCTTTTTTTAATTCTAATAATTTTTTATACTTTTCTGAATAAGAAACATATGTTACAAGTTTTGGAGCAAGTTTTTTATATGCAGGTCCAAAGTAGTTCCATGCATTACCTCCATCACCTGTTACTGATACTGTATTACCACATTTAACATCTTCATAACTACCTGTACCCAAAATAATTTTTTTAGCTTCTTCCATTGTCATAATAACACTCCTTTTAAAAATTATACCATAAAAAAGACTCAGAATAAAAATTATCCTAAGCCTATTTTTCATATTTTAGTTAACTTAAATATTCTCTATTTTATATTTTTTTATATTTACATTATTTTTATATGGTTTAATTGAATCTTCATCAACAAAATAATTTCCAACACATGATGGACAAGTTGATATCATAAATCCTTCACGCCATCCATTTTTATGAATATCTTTACCAATTTTTATTCTATTAATTAATGAATTTAATTTATCAAATTCTACATATCCTCCGTTTTTTATTTTTGCTAAAAGTACATTTTCTTTATACATTTCATAATTATATCTAAAAAATCCGTAAGATTCATCTACATCATCTTTTAACGTATCATTGATATATGTGCACTTTAGTATTGTACCAGTATATAAACCCTCTATTTTCATTTTAAATCTCCATTATTTTAATTTTTCAAGTATAATCACAAGTTCTTTCTTTTCGTTTTCTAATTTTATTTTTTCTTCTTCAACTAAATTCTTTGGAGCATTATTAACATATCCTGGATTAGATAGTAATTTTTCTCTTCTTGCAATATTACTTTCTAAAGTCATTTTTTCTTTTTCTAAAGCATCTTTTTGTTTTTTATTTTCTTCTTCAGATACTTCATAATAATAAGTTAATTTAACATTTAATTCATTTGTATTTGACTCTATTGTTACTTTACTATATACGCCATCTATTACTTCATTATTTAATTTAAGCATATTTTTAATAATTTTTTCAGCACTTAAATTATTACATTCTAAACTATATTTAAATTCTTTTGGAATATTATTTTCTTTCTTTGTAATTCTTGATTTTGTAATAAAGTTTCTTATTTCTTCCATTAATTTTATAGTATCATTAAAGTTAAATTCTTCATTTACCTTTGGATAAGAACTAATCATAATACTTTCTGTTTCTTTTACTGGAAGCATACTATATATTTCTTCAGTTACGAAAGGCATAAATGGATGAAGTAATTTTAATATATTTGTTAATACATATAAAAGTGTACTTTTTGTTGATTCATTATCCATATTGAACTTAGAAAATTCTATATATCCATCACAGAAATCATCCCAAATAAAGTTATATAGTTCTGTTCCTACATTTTGGAATTCATATTTATCCATATTTTTTCTAACTTCACTTATTGTTTTATTAAGTCTTGTTAATATCCATTTATCACTAAATGTAAGTGTAGAAAAATCATATCCTTTTACATTTTCTATATTCATTAATGTAAATCTTGATGCATTCCATATTTTATTTATAAAGTTCCAAGTAGATTTCATTTTTTCTTCATCAAATCTTAAATCTTGACCTGGTGCTGAATTAGTTGTTAAGAAATATCTAAGTGCATCGCATCCATATTCTTCTATCATATCCATAGGATCTATACCATTACCTAAACTTTTACTCATTTTTCTTCCATCTTTATCACGAATAAGTCCATGTATTATGCAATCTTTAAATGGAACTTCTTTAGTAAATTCTAGTGATTGGAACATCATTCTAGATACCCAGAAAAATATAATATCATAACCTGTTACAAGAGCATTTGTTGGATAATATCTATTAAATAAATCTGTATTATCTGGCCATCCTAATGTACTAAATGGCCATAATGCGCTACTAAACCAAGTATCAAGTACATCCTCATCTTGAATCCATCCTTCACCTGGTGATTCAACTTGTACTTTAACTTCATTATCTTTATACCATGCTGGTACTCTAATACCCCACCATAATTGTCTTGATATACACCAATCATGACAATCATTCATCCAATTTTCAAGTACTTTTTCGCATCTTGCTGGATAAAAGTTAACTTTATTATCTGTTTTTTGATTTTCTAATAAATTATGTGCTAAATCACTCATCTTAACAAACCATTGTTCTGATAAATAAGGTTCTACCATTACACCTGTTCTTTCAGAATGTCCAACACTATGAGTTATTTTTTCAATATTAATAAGTAAATCTTTTTCTTTTAATTCTTCTATTAATTTTTCTCTTGCTTCAAATCTATCAAGTCCTTTATAATTTAAAGCATTTTCATTCATATGAGCAGTTTCATCCATAACAACAATTCTCTCTAAGTTATGTCTATTTCCTACTTCAAAGTCATTTGGATCATGTGCTGGAGTAATTTTAACTACACCTGTACCTTTTTCCATATCAGCATGTTCATCACCTATGACAGGTATTAATTTACCAACTATAGGTAAAATAACATTTTTACCAATTAATTTATTATATCTTTCATCTTTAGGATTAACTGCAACTGCTGTATCACCAAATAATGTTTCTGGTCTTGTAGTTGCTACATCAAGATAATCATTTGTTCCTTCAATATAGTACTTTAAATGATAGAATGCTCCTTCAACATCTTTATATATAACTTCTTCATTAGAAAGTGCTGTTCTTGCTTCTGGATCCCAGTTAATTATTTTTTTACCTCTATAAATAAGTCCATCATTATACATTTTTATAAATGCATAATTAACTGCTTTTTGTGATACTTCATCTAAAGTAAATCTTTCTTTTGAATAATCTAAACTAATACCCATTTTAGACCATTGTTTTCTTATATTATCAGCATATTCATCTTTCCATTTCCATGCTTCTTTTAAGAAATTTTCTCTACCTAATTCGTATTTATTTATTCCTTCTTTTTTTAATTTAGCAACTACTTTTGCTTCTGTTGCAATTGCGGCATGGTCCATACCTGGAAGCCATAATACATCATATCCATCCATTCTTTTATATCTACATATTATATCTTGAATTGATATATCTTGTGCATGCCCAATATGTAATTTACCTGTTATATTAGGTGGTGGAAGTACCATTGAAAATGGTGTTTTTGTTTTATCTCCTGACATAAAGTAATTATTATTAAGCCAATATTCATATTTTCCTTCTTCTACTTTTTTATGATCATATTTAATTTCTAACATATTTATCTATCCTTTCCAAATAAAAAATACCCATGAATGTAAGGACGATTTTTCGCGGTACCACCTTACTTCATAGATATTTCTATGCTCTTTATTTCTTTAACGCAGAATATGCGATACTTTTATAAGATAAGCAACCTTCAAATAAATAATTTATTAGTTTTCACCAAACACTAACTCTCTTTAAAAAATTATATTATTTTACTCCTCTTATCAACAAGTCTATTATATTATACTATTTATACGCAATATTTACAATATTATTTTTTCTGATTTTCTTGCTTTATAAATGTATCTATCTCTTTTTTCATTTCATTTAATATATTATTTTTTCCATCAATATAGTATTCATATTCTCCATCATTTACTTTTAATAATCTATCTTTTGATATTATAAAATTTAAATCATTATCTGAATACAAAAACTTATTATCTTTATTATTCATGTTTACAAAATAAAATTTAATATTTCTTTTATTATATTCATTTATATAATTATAATATTTATTTTTATTCCCATCTTTTTTATAAAATAATACATAATATGTTTTATCATCTTTTTTAAAAATATCTTTTCCATTTATTTCATTATATTCTATCTTTTTATCTAATTTTACAGATTTTATCGTATTTGCTGATGAATTTTTATTAATATTTTTATTACTTGAAAAATAATTAATAAAAAATATACATGATATAAACATAACAACAAATATAAAGAAAAGAGAAAGTAAAAAATAAGAAAATATATTTTTATCCTTGTTATTTTTATTTTTTATTTCTATATTTTCTTTATTTTGATCCTTTTCTTCAGGAATTTTAAAATCTGAATTAACTAAATTATTTACAACTTCATCATAATTATCATTATTGTTTATTTTTTCAAACAATAGTCTACTATGTCTATAAGTTACAAAACTAAGTTCTTTATCTTTATCATATCCTCCACTTATACCAATAAATCTATCAATAATTTCTTCACCATTATATTTTTCTAAATGAGCTGCATTTAAGATATAATTTGTTATTAAATCATTTGAAAGCATACTTGAATCATATTTATGTATTACATCAAACTTATAAGCATAATAATCATAATTATTAATATTATATTTTTTTATAAAAGTAATATTCTTAGGTTCATGCCTATAATTTGTATATATACAAAAATTGGTATAAAAATCTGATTTAGATAATTCTTTCATATCTATTTTTTTATCTTTTATTATATCAAGTTTATTATATGCGGATAAAAGTTCAAAAAATGCATATCTACTAGCATTATCTTTTAATATTTTATTAATATCTTTTTCTTCAATTTTAGTATTTTTTCTAATATAATTATCAATAACAAATAAATTTAATTGATTATCTTTTTTTCTTAATATCTTTTTTAATGTTTCCTTTGTTTTTTGATTAGAAACATATACTTCTATATTTGTAGCAATTTCTAAAAAGAATCTTAAATTTCTATAACTATCATCATTTAAATATTCAAAAGTACTATTGTGATGATATTTTAATGCTTCATTAAATACTTTTATTATTGCATCAGATATTAGTTTTTTATTTTTATTTAAATCCTCTTTTGGAACAACACCATAGTTTAAATAATCATTTACTAAAATCAAAATATTGTTTTTTGGATTTTTAAATTTTAGTACTTTATATAATTTAGGAAATAAAACATTATATAAATTTGGTTTTTCAAATAAATTACTTATTGGTATAAAATCAGAATCTTTATAATATTTTAATATTAAGTCTACATATAATTTTAATGCATTTTCATTTTCTAATGTACTAAGAAAAAAAACTACCTTATTTTGAACACTTGGTTTTAAATATTTAAATATTTTTGATATTTCATTAGTATATTCATCATAATAATTTTTAAAGCATAATGAAAGAATGGATGAGTTAATCCCACCATTATTATCATTTATTCCGAATTCTTTTGCAGAATTTTGAATTAAAAAAATTCCTATATTTTTAGTAATTTTAATTTTTTCTAACTTTTTATACGCAGATATTTTAGAATCAAAATCTTTTTTTTCTATGATTTCAAGTAAATATGCTACTCTATTTAATTTTAACTCCTCAATTAATTCTTTCATAAGCTCACCTTTTCATAATTATATCAAATTCTAAAGAATTATTGAATATATAAATGTTAATTAATTAAAATATTTCTCTTAAAATCTTTTTTACAAACTTTGAAAGTGTATTCATTACTTTATTATATATTTTATCTTCTAATTCTTCATCTAAATTTGTTTTACTATTTTCATTATTTTTGCTTTCATTATTTTTGCTTTCATTATTTTTATTTGTTGTATAGTAAGAATTATCTACATCAGAATACATTCCTACTTTATTTTCTTTTGCTTCTTCTTCAACTTTTTTTAATTCATCAGTATAAGAATAATCACCATATAAATATGCAACTTTTGCAAGACCATTTTGTACAAGTTCTTCCTCAAGTAAACTATCATCTACATATACCCAAGCTAAATATCTGTTATATTTATCTTTTTTATCACTATTATCATCAAATTCTAATTCTATTTTACTTGCATTAGTAATTCTATTACAAGTATACTCTTTTGCTTCTTTACCATATGGTTCTTCACCCTTTTTAGGATGATTAGTTTCTGGCGTATCAATTGCTAAAAATCTAACCTTTATTTCTTCTTTATCCATAATAAATCTCGCTGTATCACCATCTATACATGATTTAAATTCTACTTCTTTTTTTTCATTCGCATATGTAACACTTGGAAAAATTAATAACATAAATAAAATTAAATATATAACCCTTTTCTTCATACTTCTCACCTATAATACATTTTATCATATTTATAATTAAATAAACATTAAATTAATTATTAATTACACTTTATTTACAATTTGAATATTATATTGTAGGAGGTACATATGATGAACTTTTTCCAAAACTTACTTTTAAGTACAAAAAGACTAATATTCTTCTTATTAGCCGTTTCATTCCTTATTATACTTACATATCAAATAATTATTCTTTTATTTATAACAACACCTTTAAATGCAGTATTACTCCTTATTGTATTCTTATTATTATGTACTTTTAGTTTTTTCTTCTTCTTCAGGTGTTAATAATATTTCAGTTTTATATATTTTATCAAGCAAATGTCTAACACTCTTAACCATTTCATATTCACTTTTTGTATTAGTAATTTTTTCAGGAATTGAAATTAATACACCTAATAACTTTTTTTCATCTTCAAGAAGAGGAAATATTCTTTCATACTCACTTAAAAGACCTTTAAAATCAAAATTAAGTGCATATCTATTATAAAAATTTACAATATCATATATAGGCATATCTATCTTACTTTTATCCCAACTAATTAAAAATGTCTGCTTATTTTTAATTAAATTATCAAGTTTTAAATTATTATGAAGAGTTACAACTCTTTTTCTTTTTTTATTTTTAACTAATTCATACCAAGATTCCATTTCATTTTTACAAAAATAGATACATGAAAATATTTTTGATATATTTCTTGCAATTAAATATTCAGATGGACTCATATATATTTTAGATTCAATTACATTTATTATATCTAAATAATAATTATATATATAATCTATTTTATTAATTGTCTCTTCATATATTGTTTTATATTCATCATAATCTACTTCTTTATAATATGTTGTTTTACTATGTAAAAGCGCAATTACATGAATAATATCAAATGCTCTTTGACTATCATCGTAATTTATATCTTCTATATATTCATATATAGTTTCTTCTTCATCTGAATCTATTAATTTTGGAAAATATTCGAAATTTCTTGATGATAAATATTTATATATTTTATTATTATTACCCTTTTTTAAAACAAATTGACCTAAAGGAGTATCTACTATCATGGCTTTACCTTTCATAGTATATTTATTTACCTTTAGGTCATTTTTATCTAATATCTTTTTAAATTGTCTCATTTTCTATATAAGGAATTATTATTTTATTTCCAAGGGTAATTTGATCTATATTATTATACTCTTTTATCATATCAATACTTACACCATATTTTAAGCAAATAGTATCTATATTATCAGATTCTCTAACAATATGTACATAATAACTAACATATTTTTCATCTTTATTATCAAAATTATTAAATATAGAATTCATAGTTTGAATAGAAGCATTATCACTACTTACTTTTTCTATTTTTTCATCAGTTTGAAGAAATAAATCAGTGCTTTCTTTCATTTGATTTTCCTCCTTCTTATTTATTATATTTTCAAATATAGTAAACCTATCATCAGATTCTTCATTTTCTACTTCTTCTTTTTCTTCTATAGTATTTTCACTTTCTTCTATATTTAATTCTTCCTCATCATTTTTATCATTTCTAGATTCTATAATTAAATCTGGTTTAATTTCTTCTATCATTTCTTTTTCTTCTTCCATTTCAATAAGTTCAATACCCTCAATTAACACATCAATATTTACTCTTAATATTTCTTCATTTACAATTTCAAATTTAAAATCATCAATATCTATTTTTAGTCTATTAGTATCATATTTAGTATCTAAAGATATATCAAATGGAAGTCCATATATAAAAGGCTCTGAATTAATAGATGAATCATTTATTTTATATTCACCACTTATAATAAATTCTCCAGAAACTATATTATTTTCTTCTAATGATAAATTATGTTCAAGTGAAATACTTGTTATTTCATAGATCTTTGTATTAAATTTAATATCTTTTGTAAATGGTACAATTTTTTTCATTTTATCCCTCACTTCTAATTAATAATATTAAAAAGAGTTCTATTTTAGAACTCTAATTAAATAAATTATTAAATATTTCAGAATAATTACTTACAAAAACAATTTCTAATGAATCTAATACTTCTTTTGGAATCTCTGATATATCAGATTCATTTTCCTTTGGAATAAATATTTTTTTAATTCCAGAATTATACGCTGCGATAGATTTTTCTCTTAATCCACCTATTCCTAAAATATTACCATTTAAAGTTATTTCACCAGTCATACCTATCTTATTATCAATTTTTTTATTTAAAAACGAACTTAAAATAGCTGTTACTAATGTAATTCCTGCGGATGGTCCATCTTTTGGTATTCCTGCATGTAATGCATTTATATGTATATCATCATCATTTAACTTCTTAATATCAACACCAAATTCTTTATAATTGTTTTTAATGTATCCAATAGATATCTGTGCACTTTCTTTCATAACATTACCAAGTGAACCTGTCATATTAACATTACCTTTTCCTTTATAATGAGATACTTCTATTGGAAGAATTGAACCTCCAAGATCAGTATATGCAAGTCCATTTACAACACCAGGATTATTAATTGTAGTACCAATATCAACATATTTTATATTACCTAATAACCTAATAACATCTTCCTCATTAAGTACAAATTTCTTTCTTTTAGAACCTGTAATAATTTCTTTAGCTATTTTTCGCATTAAAGATGACAATACTCTTTCAAGTTCACGTACTCCAGCTTCTTTTGTATAATGTTTTATTATAAAATTAATTGTTTCATCATCTATTATTAAATTATTTTTAGTAAGTCCATGCTCTTTTAATAGTTTAGAAAACATATAATTTTTAACAATATCAAGTTTTTCAAATGTTGTATAACTTGTTAAATTTATAATTTCAAGTCTATCTCTTAATGCATATGGAATATCTAATAAACTATTTGCAGTTAAAATAAACATTACTTTTGATAGATCAAATGCTTCTTCTATATAATTATCATAAAATGTGCTATTTTGTTCTGGATCAAGTACTTCTAAAAGACATGATGAAGGATCACCCTTAATATCTTTTGTCATTTTATCTATTTCATCAATCAAAAATACTGGATTAGATGATTTTGCTTTAATTAAACCTTCTATTATTCTTCCTGGCTTTGAACCTATATAAGTTCTTCTATGCCCAATAATTTCTGCTTCATCATTAACACCGCCAACAGATATTTTTACAAAATTTCTATGTAATGCTTGTGAAATAGAATATGCAAGCGATGTTTTACCTACACCTGGTGGACCTACTAAACAAATAATTGGGCTTTTAATATCATTTGTAAGTTCTTTAACAGCAATATATTCAAGTATTCTATTTTTAACATCTTTAAGTCCATAATGAGTTTTATCTAGTTCTTCTTCTATTTTTTGAATATTTTTTAAGTCTTTTGTATATATTCCAAAAGGAAGAGAAAGAACAGTATCTATATAATTTTTAACTATTGATAATTCAGGCGATACTAAACTCATCATTTCATATTTATTAACTTCTTTTAATAATTTTTCCTTTATATTTGATGGAGCATTTAAATTTTCTATTTTATTTTTTAAATCAGATATTTCTTCATCTTTATTATCAGTTTCACCAAGTTCTTCTTTAATAGCTTTTATTTTTTCTTTCAATATAAATTCTTGTTGGGATTTATCTAATTCCCTTTTAACTTTTTCTTCTATTTTTCTTTCAATATAACTTATATTTTTTTCTTCAGCAATTTGTTTAATTAACATATCAGATCTTTTAACAGAATTAAATTCATATATATATTTATTTTTATTTTCAAAATTAAACGGAATCATATTTGCTATTTTATCTGTTAATTTATCAAGATTTGTTTCTTCATTTAATTTTATTATTATATTATTAGATATATTTGGTGATATTGATATATAACCTGCAAATTCTCTTTTTAATAGTCTTAAATTTGCTTCTTCTTCATCTTTATCAATTTCATCTATACTAATAGGCCCTATAACAGCTTCTAAATTCGAATTTTTATTATCAATATAATTAAATATACTCGCTCTATTAATTCCTTCTATATTAATCCTTATATGATTATTAGGGAGTTCAAAATTACTAGTTATTTTACCAATTATACCTACATTAGGAAGTTCTGTTAATTCAATATTTTCATTTATTAGACCTTTTGTTGAAACAAGTATTACATAGTTATTATGATATTTAATTGAATTATCTATAATATTTTTATCATCAGCATTTGATATTTCAAGCTTTATCTCGCCATGAGGAAGCAAAACAAGGTTACGTAAAACAATTACTGGTAATTTTGTCTTAATCATAATTTGCCTCCTCATCAAGTAATTTAATAAACAATGTTTATTATAATTTATTTAAAAAAATTGTCAATGAATTTTAGATATATTTTAAAAGAAAAAGTAGATCCTTTTTTAGGGTCTACTATTTTTTCAATATTTCAATTACTTTTTGCATTTCAAGTTCATATTTTAATGCATCTATTCCTCCAATTTGCGCAAGTAATTCATCTTTAGTTGTATTATATTTTTTAGCTAAATCTTCTGCTTCTTTATTTGCTTCTTCATCAGTTACTTCAACTTTTTCTAAAGTAGCAATTTCTTCAAGCATAAATCTATATTTAACTCTTTTTTCTGCTTCTGGATGCATTTGTTTTTCTAAATCTTCTGCTGTAGAATTTGTAAATTGATAGAACATATCAAGTGTTATTCCTTGCATTTTTAAGTTTTCTTCATATTGATGCATCATTCTATGAATTTCTTCATGAACTAATTCTTCTGGAAGATCTACAACTGTATGTTTAGCAGCTTCTTCTAGTAAATCATCAACATATTTATTTTCAAGTTCATATTCTTTTTTAGCTTCAAGATCAGCTTTTACTAAATCTTTTAATTGTTCTTCAGTTTCAACACCTTCATAACCTAAATCTTTAAAGAATTCTTCATCCATTTCTGGTAATTCTTTAGTTTTAACTTCATGAACTTTTATTTTAAATACAGCTTCTTGTCCTTTTAAGTCTTCTTGAGCATAATCTTTTGGGAATGTTACTTTTATATCTTTTTCATCTCCAGCTTTAAGACCAATTAATTGTTCTTCAAAACCTGGTATAAATGTATTACTTCCAATTTCTAATGGATAGTTTTCAGCTTTACCGCCATCAAATGCTACACCATCTTTAAATCCTTCAAAATCAATAACAGCTGTATCACCATTTTCAATTTTACCATCTTTAATAACAATATCAGCATATTGTTCAAGTAAACTGTTGATTCTTGATTTAACTTCTTCTTCTGTTACTTTTACTTCACCTTTTTTAACACCTAATTTAGTGTATTTTTCAACCTTTACTTCTGGTTTAGTTGTAATTCTAAATGTTAATACTAATTTTTCATCATTAATTTCTTTTATATCAATTGTAGGTTGAATTATAGGTATTAACTTACTATCATTAATAACTGTTGCATATTTTTCTTGTAATACAAAATCAATTGCATCATTATATAAACTTTCTTTACCATATTTCTTTTCAAAAATATTTCTTGGAACTTTACCTTTTCTAAATCCATCTACTTTTACATTTTGAACATTTTTATTAAATGATTTAGTAATTGCATCTTCCCATTCTTTTCCTTCTACTTTTATTTCTATTTCATGTACGTTTTTCATAAACTTCCTCCTTACAAAAAATCTATATTATTATATAATAATTTACAATCTTTATCAATAGATAAATCATTTTATTTACTTTTTATATACAAAAAAAATAACCCAAAAAGGATTATTTTATTGAAACTATTTTTACATCATAACTACCATTAGGACTTTCAACTGAAACTGTTTCCCCAGCTTTTTTACCTAGTATAGCTTTTGCTATTGGAGATTCATTTGATATTTTATTTTCAAAAGGATCTGCTTCAGTACTACCTACTATAGAATATTCTTCTGTTTCATTGTCATCAACATATTCTATTTCAACAGTTGATCCAACTCTAACTTCAGATGTATCTCCAGCTTCTATTACTGTTACGTGTTCTATTAAATATTCAAGTTCTTTAATTCTTGCTTCTACTATACTTTGTTTTTCTCTAGCAGCATGGTATTCAGCATTTTCTGATAAATCTCCTTGTGCTCTTGCTTCTTTTATATCAGCAACTACTTCTGGTCTTACGACAGTAGTTAAATTTTCTAATTCTTTTTTTAAATCATTAAGTCCTTCTTTAGTTATGAAATGTTCTTGAGTTGCTTTCATTTTTATCACCTCTATAAATTTTTACATGAACAAATGATACTACAATTTAAGTGTTTTGTCAACCTAAGAAATTAACACGTAACAAATCATTTTTAGAAACCTTTTTATCACATGGTATTCTAAGAATTTCTTTTGGATGTCTTGCAGCATCTACTAATTCATTATCACTATTTTTAATATATGATACTACTATATTAAAAGGTTCCTTTTTAGGCCCAAATATATTAATAACATCACCTTTACTAAAATAATTTCTTTGTTCTATAATTATTTCTTTATTTTTTTCATCATAATCAAGTACAACACCTAAAAAGTCTTGATTTGTATTTTCTTCTCTTCCTATATAATATTGTTCATTTACTCCAGGAAATTTATCAAAATATTGAGGAAGTGTTTCTCTATTTGCACATCTATATAATTCTATTTCATCTTTTTTATTATATTTATAATTTTCTTTATCTTCTAAATATTTATCTATTACTCTTCTATAAACGCTTACTAAAGTTGCAATATAATAAATAGATTTCATTCTTCCTTCTATTTTTAGAGATGTTACACCAATATCAATTAAATCTGGAATATATTTTAAAAGAGATAAATCTTTTGGAGATATTGCAAATTCTGTATCACCAGATATTTTTGTTTTGTATTCATCATAAAGGTCAAATACCCATCTACAAACCTGCGCACATCCACCTCTATTTGAGTCTCTATTAGTCATATAATTAGAAAGCATACATCTACCACTATAGCATGTGCACATAGCGCCATGAACAAATACTTCTATATCCATATTTGTTTCATCAATTATATTTTTAATATCTTCTTTTGATGATTCTCTAGCAAGGACAACCCTTTTTACGCCTTCTTCTTTATAAAACTTTACTGCTTCACTATTTAATGTACATTCTTGTGTACTTATATGGATTTCTAAATTAATATTATTTTCTTTTACTAAGTCTATTATAAATAAATCAGAAACTATTATTGCATCTACTTTTGCATATTCTAACTCTTTTAAGTACTCTAAAAGTCCAGTCATATCTTCTTCATGAAAAAGAATATTTACCGTAACATAAACTTTTGCATTATGTTCATGTGCAAATTTAACGCCTTCTTTTATTTCATCAATTGTAAAATTTGTTGCATTTGCTCTTAAACTAAACTTTTTGCCACCTAAATATACTGCATCTGCGCCATACATAATAGCCCATTTTAATTTTTCTAAATCTCCAGCTGGAGCAAGTAATTCAATCTTATTCATTATTTTTCACCTTAAAAATTGTTTTTTTATTCAAAAATCCATTGTATGTATTGTTATAATTATTCGCATCTACAACTTCCTTCAATTTTTCAGCAAACTCATCATCATTAGGAGCATTTTTTAGCGCAATAAATGCTTCAATTACATTATAAAATGAAGCTTCTGGAATTAAATAATCATCTAAAATAACAAAAGCATTAATATTTTCATTAATTAATCTTTTATATTCTAAAAGTCCATTTAAAATTTTACCCGATAAAAATGTTGTATTTTCTTTTTCAATAATTTGATAAAAATCATCAGAGTTTTTTTCTTTAAAATAATACCTTTTATCTTTTGGTTTACCCATATTACAATATTTAAAATAATTTGTAATAAGTTTTCTAGAAGATGTTGCCATTATATTATAACCAAATAGTTTAATTGAACATGAAGAATTTACTTTTTTTGATATTTCAATTTGTTCATCAAGTGTTATTTCAGGACTTATTATAAAACCTGATACACCTCTTTTTTCTAAAAATTTCATTGTACTTGAATTTGTAGTTAACTTAGAATACCAAACAAGATTAATATTCAAACTTTCTTCTCTTACAATATTTAATACTGACATATCTGAAAATACAAGTGCATTTATATCTAATTTTTCAATACTTCTAACAACTTTTTTTAATTCATCCATTTGGTTATTAAAATATACTTTATTTAACATAATATATATTTTTTTATCTTTTTCTTTTAACATTTTACAAATATCAGTTAGTTCAGACATTTTAACTAAATGATTAAATGTTTCACTATATCCTTCTATTCCAATAATAAAACCATCAATATTATTTTCCATAAAAAATTTAAAATTATTTTTATCTGGAAAAGGTATTACAATATTATTCACTCTTTACCTCTTTTCTATAAGTGATAGCAATTCCGTCACCTACTTTATAAAATTTAGTATCAAATTCTTCATTATTTGTTAAAAAATCTATATATCTTTGTATTTTTGTTACAAGTTGCCTTAAATTTCTACTTTTAATTTCTTCTTTATTTTCAACAAATCCATGAAAATCTATATTATCGCTTACTATAAATCCATCATCAACAAGATTTTCCTTATATTTTTCAAAAAATTTAATATATTGTGCTTTAGCAGCATCTATAAATAACATATCATATTTACCTGTTAAATCAATATTTAATGCGTCACCTAAAACAAGTGTAATTCTTTTTTCAAGTTTACACTTTTTAATATTTTTAATAGCTTCAATATATCTATCTTGATCTCTTTCTATTGAAACAACAGTTATATCATCATTTACAAGTGCCATATTAATAGCGGAATATCCTATTGCTGTTCCTATTTCTAATATACTTTTTATATTATTTTTTTCTATAAACTTACATAAGAAATTCATTCCTCTTTTTTGCATAATTGGAATGCCTTTTTCTTCTGCATATTTTTCCATTTCTTTTATAACGTCATCCATAAATTTTGTTACAGCTCCTTTAGTTTTCCTTTGTTAAATAAGAGAGTATTGCCTCAATCATTTTCCATTCTTCTTCTGTTTCTATATTATTTAATACTCTATCATCTTCATTAAATATGTATGATGCAGCATAAAGCTTAGTACTTCCATCATCACATTTTGAATTATCTGTATAAACAATATAGTTTTTATCTTTTGTTTCAAGGTCACATAATATGTCACATTCTTTTGTTTTATTATTAGAATCTATATAGGTAAATTTGCTTCCCTTAGTAAGTTCATTCATACTTTTGTTACTCCTTTTTTATTTTATCTAAATAACTCTGAAGAATTATATTAGCCGCTAGTGAGTCAACGCTTTTTTTTCTTTTTTTTCTTGATGTATCATTTTTAATCATAATATTATTTGCTTCAACACTTGATAGTCTTTCATCTTGAAGTATTACCTCAATATTATATTTTTCTTCTATCATCTTTTTAAAGTTCATACTTCTTTCTGATGCAAAACCTAAAGAATTATTCATATTCTTTGGGAGACCTAATACTATTTTTTCTACTTTAAATTCACTTATTATTTCTTCTAACTGATTCAAAGCTGATTCATAATCATTTTCATTAAATCTAATAGTTTTATAAGTTGATGCGATAAGTCCAAGTCTATCACTTAATGATACCCCAAGTGTTTTTGTTCCTAAATCAAGTCCTAAATATCTCATTATTTATCTAAATAATTTCTAAGTAAAACTTCAATTATTTGAGTACGTTCTAACTTACAAATTTTCTTTCTTGATTCTTTGTATGATGAGATATAACCTGGATCTCCACTTATTAAATATCCTACTATTTGGTTTATTGGATTATATCCTTTTTCTTCTAGGGCTTCATAAACATCTTTAATTGTTTGATCTACTAAAACATTGTCTATTTCAGATACATCAAATAAAAATGTAGTATTTGAATCCATAACATTCACCTCTTTCATATACATGTATTATATCATACATTTAAGTAAAATTCTATTAAAAGAAAAAGAAATAGTTAACTATTCCTTATATTCAAACTCAAAATCAAGTATTCTAACAGTATCCCCTTCTTGTATACCCATTTTTTGTAAATCTTCATCAACACCCATTCTTCTAAGTTTTTTAGCAAATCTTCTTGCTCCTTCATCAGTAAACTTAGTCATTCTAAGAAGTTTTTCGATTTCATCTCCACTAACTACATAAACATCATTATCTTTATAAATTCTATATGGTTTTTCTTCTTTAAATTTATATAAAACATATTTTTCAAATTGTTCATTTTCATATAATGGTTCATCTTTAATGTTATCAAGTTCATCCGCTATTTTTACTAAAACTTTATCAATGCCTTCACCTGTTAAAGCACTTATTTCGAATACTTCTTTATTTACTTTTTTCTTAAATTCTTTTAAATTTTCTTTAGCACTTTCCATATCCATTTTATTTGCGATTATTACTTCTGGTTTGTCTAATAATTTTTTATCAAAATCTCCAAGTTCTTTTCTAATTGTAATATAATCTTCATATGGATCTCTACCTTCATACGCACTCATATCAATAATATGCGCAATTACTTTTGTTCTTGAAGCATGACGTAAGAATTTATCTCCAAGACCTTCACCTAATGAAGCACCTTTTATTAAACCTGGTAAATCAGCCGCAACAAATACTCTGTTATCAATAGTTTTAACAACACCTAAATTAGGTGATAAAGTTGTAAAATGATATTCTGCTATTTTTGGTTTTGCTTTTGATATTTTACTTATAAGTGTACTTTTACCAACACTTGGCATACCAACAAATCCAACATCTGCAAGTAATTTTAATTCTACTTTTAACCTTCTTTCTTCACCTGGTTCACCATTTTCAGAAAAGTTAGGTGCAGGATTTGCAGGAGTCGCAAATGCAGTATTACCTCTTCCACCTCTTCCACCTTTAGCAACTACAACTTCATCATTTTCATGAGTTAAATCTGCTAAAATAAGTCCTGTATCTAAATCAGTTACAGTTGTTCCTTGTGGTACTTTAATAATAATATTTTCTGCATTTTTACCATTCATGTTTTTACCAAGACCATTTGACCCTTTATGACCTTTAATATGTTTATTATATCTTAAATCAAGTAATGTTCTAAGTCCCATATCTACTTTGAATATTATATCAGCGCCTTTTCCTCCATTACCACCAAAAGGTCCACCCATTGGAATATATTTTTCTCTTCTAAAAGCAGTACAACCATCTCCACCATTACCTGCTTTAACCTCAATTATAACCTCATCAACAAACATGTTACCATATCCTTTCTATTAATTTTTAAAGTATGCATCAACATAAAATATTGGTCTATGTTCTTTATAATATTGTTTTTCAAAATCAGTCATGACATTTTCTATTTTTCTTTCATCATTATGTAAATCTAAACTAACCTTTTCAAATGTATACCAGTAATTACTAAAACTTTCTAAGGCAGACGCAAATAATATTTTATTATCTGTCTTTAAGATTATGTGCTTATTTTTCTTAAATATTCTATCATATAATCTTAAATAGCTTTCATCTGAAAATCTTTTTTTAGCATCTTGTTTTTTTGGCCATGGCTCTGAAAATGTTAAATAGATTGTATCTATTTCTTTACCAAAATAATTAATAATATTTCTAGCATCTGCACATATCATTCTAAGATTGCTTATATTTTGATTTTTTATATTATTAATCGCAGTTGCTGTTTGAGAACTATCTAGTTCTAGCCCTATATAATTAATATTAGGATGTTTTTTAGCCATTTCAATTATAAAACTTCCTCTTCCCATACCTAATTCTAAGCATATTGGATTATTATTAGAAAATACATCTTTCCATTTTCCTTTATAACTTTCAGGATTTTTAACTAAATATGAACTACTATCTATAATCTTATTTGCATTTTTAACAACATTATAACGCATAAACTTCACCTCTAAAGAAGATTTTACCATAAATTCACTAAAAAAACTAGTAAAAAAAATGATGATTACTTTTGATCATCATTTGGTTTTATTAATGATTTTGTTTTGCACTTTTGTTCCATATCATATATTGCATTATCTACTGAAGCAATATTATGCATTCTATTTACAATTTCAGTGAAAGCGTTGTCAAATTGTTCATGCGCTATTTTGGCATAATCCTTTAATTTATCTTTTAACTCTTGGTTCATCTCTTTAGAATATAACAATTTAAATTCATCATCAACCTTTATATAGTTTATTTCATCTATACGTAATCCAATTTTTCTATACTTTTGTAATTTTTCTTGAAAAATCTTGATCCTTTCCGATTTATCACCACAATCATGTAACAAATAATATGGATTAAGCACAAAAGGAATACCTGTTGATACTTCTATAAAAGTTTCTTCGTCGATTTTCTTAAATAAGAATGGGTACATTTGATTATCATTAACTAAATCATGACTATAAGTATATGATGTTTTTTCGGAATAATATGGAATAATGTAAGTAATAGTTGTAATAACTCCAAAATATTCACCAACTTTTGGGTCTTCTTCATAAAAATTTAATTTTTCATATGCTTCACTAACTTCTCTTTTTTTCATAAAAACCTCCCTGAAATCTTTATAGCATATTATAACACATTATATCGATATTTCAATAAAAATTCTCATATATATTAAATAACTCAAATTCATAACTTTTCATAATAATATGTATTTACAAAAAAATATCACCTAAAATGATATTTTTTATAAAAACTTAAATTTTATATACCTCATCCTTCATCAATTGTTCTTTGTTTCATAAAAAGCCTCCTTAAAATCATTATAGCATACTTTAATTATATTCCAATAAAATAGTTTACATACATTGAATGTATCTAATTTATAATTTTTTTCATAATAATATGTACTTACAAAAAAATATCACCCTAAGATGATATTATTTTTCTTCATAAACACTAACTTGTTTTTTATCTCTACCTTTACGTTCGAATTTAACATATCCAGCAACTTTAGCATATAATGTATGATCAACACCCATTCCTACATTGTGACCTGGATAAATTTTAGTTCCTCTTTGACGGTAAATAATTGATCCACCACTAACAAATTCACCATCTGCTGCTTTAGCGCCTAATCTTCTACCAGCACTATCACGACCATTGTGAGTTGAACCTTGTGCTTTAACGTGGGCAAATCTTTGTATATCTAAAACCATTTTTAACATAGTTTACCTCCTTATTATTTTTATATTATCTTTATAACTTTTTTCAAGTTCTTCTAAAAGTTCTACCATATTATTAATAAGTTTATTAGTAATATCATCATCTTTTAGTTTTTTAATTAAAATTCTATTATTTAAATCTTCATAATAAATAGAATCTGGATCAAATTCTATAATAGCATTTATTGTTGTTATTACTATTGAACTAACTGATGCACAAACGATATCTTTTCCGTAATCATCATAATTAGCATGTCCTTTTATTTCTATTTTATTATTTTCTATTTCAACCTTTATCATTTTATACCTAACTATTTAATTGATTTAATAACAATTTTAGTATATGGTTGTCTATGACCTTGAGTTTTATGGTAATTTTTCTTAGCGTTGTATTTGAAAATTACAACTTTCTTTTGTTTACCTTGTTTAACAATTTCACCAACAACCTTAGCATTTTCAACATATGGCATACCAACTTTACCATCTAACATTAATACTTTGTCAAATGTTACAGTATCTCCAGCTTCACCAGTTACTTTTTCAACATAAATTTCAGTTCCTTCAGTAACAGTATATTGTTTTCCACCAGTTTCGATTATTGCTTTCATATTAGTACCTCCTTCTTTAATATTCTAAGACTCGCCCTTTAAGGTGCTTAATTTAAGCTTACTTAAACCTTATTAGTGCGGTTGTAGAGCCAAGAGGCTTTACAAACAATAGAATTTTAACACAAAACACATATATTTGTCAATTCACACATTAGTAAAATATAAAATAAATTATATTATTTTATTGCTTTATCCTCAGTTGTATACAAATTTTGATAAAATTCACATTTTTTCATTAAATATTCATGTGTACCATGATCAAAAACTTCACCGTTTTTGATTACATATATAATATCAGCATCTACAATAGTTGATAGTCTATGAGCCACTATTAAAACTGTATGATCATGCGCTAAAGCATCTATTGAATCTTTAATATATCTTTGTGATTCATTATCAAGTGCACTTGTTGCTTCATCAAATAATATTACTTTAGATTTTTTTAGTAATGTTCTTGCGATTGAAAGTCTTTGTTTTTGACCTCCAGATAAATTTACTCCACCTTCTCCTAAAATAGTGTCATATTTTTTAGGTAAAGACTCAATATATTCATCAATACACGCCATTTTACAATATTTTTTTACTTCTTTTAAAGTTACATTTGGATCAATAAGTTTAAAATTTTCTAAAATAGTTCTATTAAAGATAAATGGTTCTTGTCTTATTATCGATATACTTTTTCTTAATGATTCTTCAGTTAAATCTTTTATATCAATATCATCTAAAGTTATTGTTCCACTTGTTGGGTCAAAAAGTCTAGTTATTAAATTAAATAAAGTAGATTTCCCTTCTCCTGATGAACCTACAATTGCAATTTTTTTATTAGGTTCAAATGTAATATTAAAATTATTTAATATTTCTTTTTCATTTGGATAACTAAATGAAACATTATTAAATTTAATAATTCCTTTTACATTATCTAATGATTTATTACCATACTTAACATCTTCATACTTTTCATTAAATAAAATTTCATTTATTCTAGACATAGAAACATCTAATTCTTGATATCTTTTTCCAAAATCAGTTACTGCTTGAATTATATATGTATATTGATAAATATAATAAGTCATTGCTATAAAAAATGAAATAGATAATTTATCTTTGCCAATAAGAATAGCACATGTTAAAAATACTCCAACTTCAAGCATACCTCTAAATATTTGTGATACTAAAGTTGATATAACAATTATATTATTTTCTTTAATTGATTTATTTAATAAAGATTTAATAATACTAGAAACATCATTTTGTATATTTTTTATAATACCTAATGTTTTGATTTCTCTATACCCTCTTATAGATTCATTTGTTAAAGACGTGTATTCATCAATAACCTTTTTCTTATCTTTTTTTATAGTCTTAAGTTTCTTCTGGAAATATCCTGTTACAAAACTAAATAATATCAAAAATATAGTTATTTCAATACCAAGTAAGTAAGAATTTATATAAATATATATAAGAAGTACAGATGCCGCAAATACATACGCTAAAATATCCATAAGTTCATCAATACTTCCAACAATTGTTTCTGTATCATTTGTTATTCTATTTATTATTTCACCTGATGACATTTCTTCATAAGCATATGCTGGCAATTTCATTGCTTTATTATATGTATCATAACCTATTTTTCTAGATATTTTTATTTGTGATTTTCTTGATAAATATTCCCTAAATCTATTTAAAAGATTATTAACTATAACAATTATAAAATACAAAACAAGCAATTTAACTGCATTATCTATCTTTTTATTAATTAGACTTTGCGTTGCATCACCAATTAATCCTCCATATATAACTATACCAAAATCAGTTATTAACATAATTAAAAAACATAATATGTATATAAATTTATAATCTTTAAAATATACTAACATTTTACTTAAATTTTTCTTTTTTTGTTTTTTCATAAAAACACTTCCTTTCATGCATAATAAAAACCCATTATAAATGGGCTTTTCAAAAAAGAGATTTTTTATGCACTAAAAAATAAGAAGGTATGAAATGCCCATTTTGATTTTTTTAATTTGTTTATATTTTTAAATTTGTTTATTTCTTGTAATCTCATAGCATTCATCCTCCTTTCCTTTAACAAAAAATTACAATTTAAATATACAATATATATAATTAAAAGTCAACATATTATACATTCTCAGTACCATATTTTTTCTTATATACAAATTTTCTAAATGAATCTACTGGAATAACAGTTATAGCAAGTATAAGCATTACTAAAAATTCAAATAAAGTAAGTGATTTTGTTCTAAACATAGTACCACCAAAATAAATTAAAATTATTTGAACAATTGTAATAAATGCCATAATTAGTATAAATGTTTTATTTTTTTCAATATTTGAAAAAATATTAATTCTTGATGTTCTTGCTGAAAAACTATTAAATATATCTATAAATATAAATAATCCAAAGAAAGCACTCATTATATATGCATTATTTGTGCTTGTTCTAAATAATGAATTTATAAAATCTGATTTTAAGAAAAATAAACATAAGAAACTAGAATAAATACTTGTTACAGCAATTTCACTAATCATATATCTATTTATTATTGACTCATTTTTCTTTTTAGGTTTTTCTTTCATATAGTCAATAAGTGGTGGCTCAAATGCAAATGCAAGTCCTGCAAGTGTATCCATAATCATATTAATCCAAAGCATTTGAATAACAGTTACTGGTGTATCTATTCCTATAAATGGACATATTACAGATATAAAAACAGCACACATATTTATTGTAAGTTGTACAATTAAGAACTTTCTTATACTTTTAAATATTGTTCTACCATAAAGTACTGCTTTTGATATTGATAAAAAGTTATCATCAAGTATTACGATATCACTTGCTTCTTTAGCAACTTCTGTTCCACTTCCCATTGAAAAACCAACATCTGCTTTTTTAAGTGCTGGAGCATCATTTACTCCATCCCCTGTCATACCAACAACTAAATTATTCATTTTAGCAATTTTTACAAGTTTACTTTTATCTTTTGGAAGTGCTCTTGCAACTACTCTTAAATTAGGTAAAATCTTTCTTATTTCTTCATCTGTCATACTATTTAATTCATCTGAAGTAAGTGCAATATCTGTACTTTTTTCAATTAATGATAATTCATTTGCGATATTAATCGCAGTTTTTTTATTATCACCTGTTATCATAACAGTTTGTATTGAAGCGTCTTTCATAAGTTTAATGCCTGATACTGCTTCTTTTCTTATTTCATCTTTTAAACATACTACTCCAACTAAAGATGAATTTCTAAAGTTTTTTAAATCTAAATTATTATTTGTAATAAGAACTAAAACTCTTATTCCTTTACTTGTTAATGATTCTATTTTTTCTTTTACTTTATCCTTATTTTTAAATTCTTTTCTTTCACCAAACTCATCAACATAATACTTACAATAGTCAAGTAATTTTTCTGGTGCACCTTTTACTAAATTTATTTTATATTTATTGTCTATTTTAACTCCCGCATATTTATTTTTACTATCAAATGGAATACTGTCTACTCTTCTTACATTACTTTTTTTATTTTGAACAAATGATAAAAGGGCTCTATCTGTTATATTACCTCCAAATATTTCATCTTTTTCTGGATCATAGTTACTATCATTATTACAAACAACACTAAGAGAAAATAAATCATGATATTTTTTATTATTTAACATTTCAAATTCTTCATTATATTCTTTTAAATTACCAAGTATTACGCTTGTTACTTCTAACTTTCCTTTAGTAAGTGTACCTGTTTTATCTGTAAATAAAATATTAAGTGATCCAGATGTTTCAATTCCTGTTAATTTTCTAACTAAAACATTATCTTTAAGCATCTTTTTCATATTAGTAGATAATACTAAAGTAATCATCATTGGAAGTCCTTCAGGAACTGCGACTACTATTATAGTTACACATAATGTAAGCGCATATAATAAGTTTTTAAATAAAAATGGAATATTTACTATATCTTCTTTTATTAAATTTATATCAAAATTATTTTGAATTACAAAGACTGCAAAAAGATATGAAAAAGCTGCAACAAATGAACTAATATAACCTATTTTACTTATTGTTTTAGCTAAGGCTGCAAGTCTTAATTTTAACGGCGAATCTTCCGTTTTTTCTTTTAATTCTTCTGCTATTTCACCATACATAGTATTAACTCCAACTTTATCTACTTTAAAGCATGCTCTTTTAGAATATACAACTGTTCCTCTAAACACTCTATTTTTATCAGTAATATCTCCATCTACTTTATATTTATATACTTCAGCACTTTCACCAGTAAGTGATGATTCATCAACACTTATTTCTCCGTCAATTATATAACCATCCGCAGGAATCATATCACCTGGTTCTAAAAAAACAATATCATTTACAACTATATCATCTATTTTTTCTTCTACTATTTTTCCATTTCTTTTTACTTTACATTTTATTTTAGATGCATCTTCTTGCATTTTATTAAATGCTTTTTCTGAACCATATTCTGAAAGTGATGATATAAATGTTGCGACAAATATAGCAATCACTATTCCAAGGGTTTCGAATAAATCAAAGTCTTTAAATAAGAATACCAGTTTTATCGCAAGCGCAATTAGTAGTATCTTTATTATTGGATCTGCTAGTGCGTCAAGTAAAAAGTCTATAAATTTGTTTTGTTTTTTTTCTGTAATACTATTACTACCATATTTTTTTCTAGATTTAATTACTTCTTCATCATTTAGTCCACTATTAAAATAATTATTCATTCTTATTCCTCCTAAAAAATATTACGAGGATAATTCTTAAATTAATACTAGTTTTAATCGACATTATTTTTAAAATAAAAATAAATTAATACACATAAATATAATTCCAATAATAAAGAATATGGATGTTAGTTTATAGTTTTTATATCTTTTAGATTCTGGAAGTAATTCATAAAATGATATATGTATCATTATTCCCGCAATAAAAGAAAATAATAATCCCATGAATATATCATTTACAAAGTTTTTTAGAAAGATAAACGCTATTAATGCACCAAATGGTTCTGAAATAGCAGATATAAATGTATAAATAAATGCCTTTGATTTTTTATTTGTAGAATAATAAATTGGTACTGCAATACTTATTCCTTCTGGTAAATTATGCATAGCTATTGCGATTGCTAAGCTTATTCCTAGTGTTTTATCCATACTTGATGCCATAAATGTTGCAATACCTTCTGGAATATTATGAAGTATAATCGCAAGCATAGATATTATTCCAACTCTATATAGTTTTGTATTTTCTTTTGTTTCTGGTAAATATTTATCTACTGCCATAGATGTTAGAACACCAATACACAAAAATATTAAAAATAATATAATACTTAAAAATAAATTTAAGTTATTATTAAGCATATTTAATGATTCTGGCATTAAATCTAAAAGTGAAACACATACCATAACACCGGATGCAAAAGATAATGAAGAAGTAATTATTTTGTCTTTATTTTTTGATGAAAAAAATATTACAAATGTACCTAACATAGTTGCTAAGCCTGCTAATGAAGTAATAAAAAAACTATAGAAAATATCCACTATTATCACCTAATAATATAAATGAATACTGTCTATAATTTAGAACATTAATTATTTACTTTTATATCTCCGCAATTGTTTTCAATCTTTAAAACTATATCTGATTTTCTATCATTATTTTTTATGTCATTATCTCCATAATCTGTTTTTGAGTCAATATAAACATTTTTAATGTTTGAAATAGTAATATCACCATAATCATCTTTAATTACTGAATTTTTATTTAAAGTGGCATTATTTATTTTTATATCACCACAATCACAATTTAAGTTTATATAATTATATACATTTTTAATTTTTATATCTCCGTAATTATTATCTGCATTTATATTATTTACTTCATCAATTTTTATATCTCCCGCACTAGCATTAATCTTAGCAATTTCAACTTTCTTTATAAAAACATCCCCATAATCATTATCTATATTAATTTCTTTTACAGTATCTACATTAATATCACCCGATGATATTTTTGCATTTAATATAACATTTTCAAATTTTTCTATTTTTGCATCTCCATAAGAATTTTCAATATTTATTTTTTTATCAAATGTTTCTGGTAAATATAATATAACTTTATCTACTTCATTATTAAAACAAAAACCTATGCATCCTTTTGATTCAACATTTATATTTAAATCTTCTTCGTTTGTTACTTTTAAATCATCTTTTGATTTTTCACTTCCATACATTTTTAATATTGCTTTATTATCACTTGAATTTTTTATATAAATATTAGATGAAGAAACTTTAATATTAACATTTTTATTTATATCATCAAAACTTTCATTATATATTAAATTATTGCTTTCTCCTTTTTTAAAAAAATCAAAATTAAATGTAAATTTATTTTTATCTTTTATTGATACTACTAAAAATATAGATAATAAAATAGTAAAAATAGAACATATACATATCAAAACAATTGTTAATACTTTATTATTTTTCATTATTTACCTCCTTTTAAAGAAAAAATCAATTTAACTATTTCTTCAATTAATACATTTATTATGAATAAAATCCAAGTAATATGCCAAGCCATAGTTGTAAAACTTACAATAAAATATATAACAAGTATAAATATTGTAATTATTTCATTTATTTGACTTACTAATTCTTCTTCTCTTGTTTTTTGTTTTTTCTCTTTTTTATTTAAGATGGCATTATAAATAAGAAGTCCAGTTGCAGTCGCAATTATTATTAAAAATATACATACACCAAGTATTGGTTTATTTAATGTTGCTGTTGCAAAAATAATCCATACAGTAGATAGTATATAAAGAACTATTGATAAACTTATTGTTTTAGCACTTTTTCTATTATCGCTAGGTGCTTTTACACTATTTTTTTCACCTGTTAATAATTCATTCGCATCTATTTCATATAACTTACAAATAGGAATAATTTTATCAAAATCTGGTGTACTTTGATCTGTTTCCCATTTACTTACTGTTTGTCTTGATACATCTAATAATCCCGCAATTTCTTCTTGTGATAATCCTTTCTTTTTTCTTAAATCTAATAGTCTTTCTCCTAAAGACATACTTTCACCTCATTTCAAGTTCATTATAAAAAATATATAAGTTGCATTCAAGCATTTTAACTTTGAAATTTGTCAACTAATATTAACATTATATAATAAATATATAAAAAAACGAAATTAATTTTCGTTTTCTATTACATATATTTCATCATCTTTATAAAATGCATAAAAAATATTATCAAGATTTATTTTCTTTTTACTTAATTCGTTATTTAACCATTTTCTTGTTTTATTAATAAATTTTAAATTATTTTCTTCTATTACACCATCAAGCACTAATGGTAATGGAAAAATATTATTATTATCATCTTGTTTTTGAAATACTGATAATTTACCATTTGTTTCTAATATTGCATAATCTACTTCTTCTATTGTTCTTATTCCTTTATCGCGTAGTTGAAGTAATAAATCATTTAAATTATATTTCTGTTTTTTCATTTCACTAAAATTTAATTTACCATCTGATATTATTACGCTTTCTTTTCCATCTAATATATCTCTAAACTTATTACTTTTTAATGATAAAAATGAAAATACAATTTGAAATAAAACTAGTATTAATGTTGGTACAATTACAAACCATATTGGATCTTTATAATTTTCAATACATATTGCGATTAATTGTGATATAAGCATTGATATAATAAAGTCAAATACACCAAGTTCTCCTACTTCTCTTTTTCCCATTATCTTATATGATATTACAACTAAAAAATAAAATAGTACAGTTCTAAAAATAATTGTCCAAATCATATTATCACCTATTTTTATTATGATTAAATGTATAAAATTTATTCAAAACGAATAATATTTACTAGGTGATTAATATGAAATATTTAAAAACTATAGCTTATGAATTTATTCTAATTCTAATTTTTACTTTAATATATACTATTCTTTATTATTTTAATATTACAAGTACTTCATTTAATAATGCTTTAAAAATAATAAGTTTTATTCTTATATTTGTTTTAACAGGTATTAGAATTGGAAGATTAAGTAATAAAAAAGGATGGCTTGAAGGACTTAAAATAGCTCTTATTACAATTGTTATATTCTTAGGATTATCTTTATTATTTAAATATAAAATTAATGTAAAAGAAATTATTTATTATTTAATTACTATAATTACTTTAGTGCTTTCTAGTATGATTGGAATTAACTTTAAAAAGCAAAAAAAATAAGAAATAAATCTTATTTTTTATTTTAATTTAATATTTTCATCTGTATGATAAATAGTATCTTTATTATATATATCATTAATTTTTGTATTAAAAATTACATCTTTTAATTCTCTATCTTTTACAGGCACATATGCGCTTATAAACTCTGGTCTTAAATAAGTTTTACCATCATTACCTTTATAATATAATGGTAATATTTCATCAGTTTGTGCTTTTCCAATATATTTCTTTGGAAGTTTTAAAATAACAACACCTTGAGAAAATTTATAACTATTGCAATATTTTATTTCACGAAGCATAAATGGAAAATTTCCCATTACTTGTGCATGGTTTGAATAATCTGGCTCTGTATAATTCTCATAACAAAGTCCTTTTGTAAAAACTTCATTTATAATTTGATCTTTAGAAAGTGAAGTTCTATGAATTGCTGTTACAAACTCTTCTTCATCATAAGAATATATTTGTTCTAATGTTTCACCAATATTTTTATCTATTTCATTATTCATTTCATTGTACATTTCATCTCTATCTTCTTTTAGATATGGAGCTTCTGGAACATTAAATCTAAGTGGTATTCTATACTTTTCATTAGAATTTTGTAACTTTTCATCTTTTTCTAAAGAAAGTAATATTCTTTCTGCTCTAAGTAATATTACCTCTTCTTTTGAAGTATTAAACATATTTACTATATAATCTTCTGTATATCCAGCTCTTTCAAATATTTCAGCTAAATCATTAGGTTTATTAACATACATAAATCTTAAATCATTTCTATTATATTTTTCCATTTTTATCTCCTTCATATTCATTTAAAAATTTTTCTTTATATTCTAATATATTATCATTTTTAATAGCTTCTCTTAAATCTTCTGTAAGTTTAATTAAGAATCTAATATTATGTATAGAAAGTAGTCTACCCGCTAATTGTTCATTTGCGACTAATAAATGTCTAATATAAGCTTTTGTATAATGTTTACATGTATAACAATCACAATCATTTTCAATAGGAGTAAAATCCTCTTTAAATTTGGCATTTCTTAAATTCATTTTACCATGATGAGAAAAAGCATTACCATGTCTTGCGATTCTAGTTGGAAGAACGCAGTCAAACATATCAATTCCTCTTATAACTCCTTCAATGATATCAATAGGTTCTCCAACACCCATTAAATATCTAGGTTTATCATCTGGTATATATGGAATTGAATAATCTATTGCTTTATACATATCTTCTTTTGATTCATTATCATTTGCAACACCACCAATACTATATCCATCAAAATCAAGTTTAACAGTTTCTGTTGCTGAAAATTTTCTTAAATCTTCGTATGCACCACCTTGGATAATACCAAATAATGATTGATTTTCATTATTATGTACATCTTTCCCTCTTTTTGCCCATCTAAGTGTTCTTTCAATACTATTTTTCATATATTTATAGTCTGCGCTTGCTGGTGGACATTCATCAAAACTCATTGCTATATCACTATCTAATTTATTTTGTATTCCAATACTTTTTTCTGGTGTTAAAAATAATTCTCTTCCATCTATATGACTTTTAAATTTAACTCCTTCTTCACTAATATCTTTTGGTTTTGCTAGTGAGAATACTTGAAATCCACCTGAATCAGTTAATATTGGTCCATCGTAATTCATAAACTTATGAAGTCCCCCTGCTTTTGATACTATATCTTCACCAGGTCTAAGCCATAAATGATATGTATTAGATAGTATTACTGCACTATGCATTTCTTTTAACTCTTCTGGAACAAGTGTTTTAACGTTCGCAAGTGTTCCTACTGGCATAAATATTGGTGTTTCATATGATCCATGATTTGTATGTAATATACCGTTTCTTGCTTTTGTATTTTTTTCTTGTTTTAATAATTCATATTTAATTTTCATAATACACCTCTAAAAGAATTATAACATATTTTTTGACATTTTTGTTAATATATTATATAATACGTTCACGTTTACGGGAGGGAAAAATATGAATAGAGTCATTAAGGCTAAAATGGAAAAACAAAATAAAGAAATAACACGTTTATGTAAATTAAAGAATGATTGTAGAATGCTTGCATTATCTAGAATGACTGCCTGTAAAACAAATTTTAAAAACTTCGAAAATATTGATGATAATAAAAGAGAAGAATTAAGAAAAGAAGCTATAAAATTAAGAGAAAAGTTTAAAATTGAAGAAGGTATTGACACTCAAAAATATTATAAAATAGTTATAAATATCACAACTAAAAATAATGGGCAGATAATGGACTATGATAGAGCAATCATCTTATTGATTGAAACACTAGATCCTAAATTAAAATTATTCAGACTATCTAGAAAAGCAAATTCGGCATTCGAAATGGAAGTAATGTCAAATAGATTATTTAAATTTTATGAACCAAAATTAATAGAATTTGAAAAAGAATACGCAAAAAAATTTAATAAAGCAAATGTAGATTCATTAGTAAAAAAATTAGAAGCAGCACGCTCCTAATTTTTATTTTTTATACTCTTTTTCTGAATCATTATAAATAACATTTAATATATTATCACTTAATATTGGTTCTCCATCTATCTTTAAATGCATCATACTATCAATATCTTTTGGATAACTAACAATTCTAACATCACCTAACTGATATTCTATTCTTCTAAAATTTCTAATAAGTTTATCAGTCATATTATTTTGTATTCTTTCTTGTTCCTTTAAATTTTCATCTATAATTTTATTAAACTCATCAAAAGAAACTTTACCCTTTAACTTACCTACTTTTTTCATAATAGCTTTTTCTTTTGCCTTATATCTAATTGGCATATAATCAACTACATTTATTTTTGTAATATTATTATCTTTTAATAATTTTATAAAAATGCTAATAGACATTAACGCACTTGGTGATACATCTTTAATATTATCAGGTTCATATTCATCTTCTACATTCTTATTTACTTTATATAAAACTCTATTTATTTTTTTAGAGTAAGAATTATCATTTTGGTTTTTATCATTTTTTACAGAATATATATAACATTCATTATTACTAATACCATAATATATTTTAGGTAAAGCAAATACTTCTTTATTATCCTCATCTCTTATAATATATGGGCAAAAAGAATAAGGAGTTTCAAGTACAGGATTATTTATTTTAATAGAATATGCAATGTCACTATTATATAAACATTCTATATTTTTAGCTATTTTATAATCTAATTCTTTATCATATAGTGGATCATTTAAAAAATTTATTCTATTTTGTAAATACTCTATAGGATTTTGTAGATCCAAATCAGTAACATTATTCCAAATACTTGAAAGTATAAAATCTATGATATATGTTTTATTTCCTTCGTAATAAACATAATCTATATTCTTTAAATTAGAACTCATTATAAACTCATACATTTTTTTAGTATAAAGAATTAGCAATTTATCAAACAATTCTTTATTTTTAATTTCAAGAGTCTCAAAAACATTTCCATTTAAGTACTTTGAATTACCATTCTTTGTTTGAAATTCTATATTAAATTTAAATCCATCAATATCTATAACACCGTCTTTTGCTTCTATTAATATTTTATTATAAAATTCATTTATTATTAATTCATCCATATTTCACCTATTTTATAAACATTGAATCACCAAATGAAAAGAATCTATATTTATTTTTAACAGCTTCATTATATGCATTCATTATTTTTTCTTTCCCTGCAAAAGCACTTACAAGCATAACAAGTGTTGATTTTGGTAAATGAAAATTTGTAATTAATGCATTAATTCCTTTAAATTCAAATCCAGGATATATAAATATTTCTGTCCATCCAGAACACGCTTTAAATTCACCATAAAGATTCATTATTGTTTCTAATGTTCTTGTTGATGTTGTACCAACTGCAATTATTCTTCTTCCCTCTTTTTTTGCTTTATTAAGGTTCTCTGCAGTTTCTTTACTCATCATATAAAATTCACTATGCATTTTATGTTTAGTTACATCTTCTACTTGTACAGGTCTAAATGTACCAAGCCCAACATGAAGAGTAACCTCTTCTATATCAATACCCTTTTCTTTTATTTTTTCAAGTAATTCTTTTGTAAAATGAAGACCTGCGGTAGGTGCTGCTGCACTACCTTCTTCTTTAGCATATACTGTTTGATATCTATTTTTATCTTCTAATTTTTCATGTATATAAGGTGGAAGTGGCATTTCTCCTAATCTATCTAATATTTCTAAAAGTATTCCATCATATACAAATTTAAAATGTCTAATACCATCATCTAATACTTTAGTGCATTCTACCTTTAAATCATCAGAGAATTTAATAATAGTTCCTTCTTTTACTCTTTTAGCAGGCTTACATAAGCATTCCCATTCATCAGAACCAAGATCTTTTAACATAAGCACTTCAATAACTGCTCCTGTTTCTTCTTTAGTACCAATTATTCTAGCAGGTATTACTTTTGTATTATTTATAACAAGTACATCACCTTTATTTAAATAATTTATTATATGGTCAAATCTTTCATGAGTAATTTCACCAGTATTTTTATCAAGCACTAAAAGCCTTGAATGGTCTCTTTCTTTTATTGGAGTTTGCGCAATTAACTCTTCTGGTAAATAATAATCAAAATCATCTGTTTTCATTTTATAACCCCCTATAATAATCATCAATTTCGTTAATACTTAGTTTATTAATAAACATAAATGAAAATAAACTTTTTAATGTATCTATTTCTATTTTATCAATTTCATCCTTAAAATGATCAAATATTTCTACCAAATCAGAAACACCTTCTATTTCTTTTATCAATCCTAATTTTATATTTTTTATCATTTTTATTAATTCTATAAACTTTATTTGAGTCGATTGATTTAATTTTTTAATATTTTTAATTCTTTTAATGTTAATTGTTGTTCTAACATCTAACTCAACACCTAAAACCATTGAAAGATTATTAGCTTGATTATTATAATACTTATAAATTCTGTCTATTGTAAAAATACCTGAATCTAATCTATCTTCATTTACATATACTTTTTTATCTTTATTAAGATTTTCTAAAGAAACATTAATAGGATCTTCACCCATTTGAATACATTCAATATAATCTATGAATTTATTAACTTTATTTTGAAAATCTGTTGTCTCATTTAAATCTTTCATTATTAAAGAATTTGAAAAACATTTTACAATATTTTTATACATGCTATCATCTAAATCATCAAATATTGATGTTGATGAAATCAGTAATCTTATTTGTTCTTCACTCAAATCAGTTAGTTCTTTTTTTAATATATCATATATTCTTATGTATTCCATTTTATTCAAATATTCGATTAATTTAACATCACTTTTTGTTACATTATTAAATTTCTTTAAAAAGATTACATCAGAAGGATTATTCCATTCATCTTTTTTTAGTCTATCATATGTAATATAAAAAACATCTATAAGTTCAATAATATCTTCATTAGACGTACTTATCATATTTTGACTATGTATATACTTATGTATATCATTAAAAATACTAAGCATCTCTTTATGAATTTTATTTTTATCTTTAAATACAATAACATCTTCCATACAAAAACCTCACATATTAATTATAACACATACTAAAAGAGTTTTCTACAAAACTCTTTAATCAAACATACTTTTTTGATAATCAATTCCAAGATGTTTATACGCTTTTTCTGTTACAACCCTACCTCTATTAGTTCTTTTTAAGAAACCATTTTGAAGTAAATATGGTTCATATACATCTTCTATTGTAGATGCTTCTTCACCAATGGATGCGGCTAGTGCATCTATTCCAACTGGTCCTCCATTAAATTTATATATAATTGATTTTAATAAATTATGATCTGTATCATCTAGTCCTTCGGAGTCAACCTTTAATCTATCTAATGATTTTTTAGTTATATCAAGTGTTATTGTTCCAAGACCTTCAACTAAAGCAAAATCTCTAACTCTTTTCAAAAGACGATTGGCAATTCTTGGTGTACCCCTTGCTCTTTTAGCAAGTTCAAGTGCAGCAGCTTCTTCAATTCCAACTTCAAATACATCTGCTGTTCTTTTAATAATATTACATAAATCTTCAATTGTATAGTATTCAAGTTTTGATATAATACCAAATCTATCTCTTAATGGTGATGTTAAATCTCCAACCCTTGTAGTTGCTCCAACTAAAGTAAAAGGCGGTAAATCTATTTTTATACTTCTAGATGAACCATCATTTCCTATTATTATATCAAGTGTAAAATCTTCCATAGCAGAATAAAGTACTTCTTCTACTACTCTTGGCATTCTATGAATTTCATCTATAAAAAGTACATCACCAGGCTCTAGGCTTGAAAGTACTGCAGCTAAATCTCCAGTCTTTTCAATTGCAGGTCCACTAGATGTTTTTATATTACTACCTAGTTCATTTGCAATTATAAAAGCAAGTGTTGTTTTACCAAGTCCAGGAGGACCATAAAGTAAAGTATGATCTAATGGTTCATCTCTTAATTTAGCAGCCTTAATAAAAACATCAATATTTTCTTTAACATCCTTTTGACCAATATATTCTCTTAAATATTTAGGTCTTAGTGATAATTCATAATTATCTTCTTCTGTTTTTTCTGCATCTTGCACTCTATCCATTTAAACATCCTCCTTTATTTTAATAATAATTTTAATGCTTCTTTTATTTGATCTTCTATTTTTAAATTACTTGGTACATTTTTTACAACCTTATTTATATCAGAATTTTTATATCCTAATGCATTAAGTGCTAAAACAAGTTCTTCATTTACTTTAGATGATTCTTCTTTATTTACAAGCTTACCTTTTAAATCAAGTATAATTTGTCTTGCTACTTTATCGCCAATCTTAGGAAATTTCTTTAAATAAAGTATATTTTCTCTTTCAATTGCATCTACTATTCCTTCTACTTTTCCAGCAGCAAGCATAGGAAGAGCCATTTTAGGGCCAAGTCCTTTAACATTAATTAGTTTTAAAAACATATCTCTTTCTTCTTTTGTTTTAAATCCAAATAAAGTATTTTCGTCTTCTCTAATATTTTGATATAAATACACTTTATATTCTTCATCTATATTAAATGAATATGGACTACCTACAAATATTTTATATCCAATACTATTATTATCTATTACTATATATCCACTTTCAATTATAGTTACTTTTCCATTTATATATTCGAACATATGTTATCACTCCTACTTTAAATTATAGCATAAAACCATTAATAAAAGAAACATTTTTAAGAAAAAAATAACCAAAAAATTTTTATTTCTATTTAAAAAATCGAGTTTATAATTTCTCGATTTTATTTGTTATGTTTGCTTTCTTCTAATTTTCTTTGTATTCTTAATTGTTTTATCTTGTCTTTTTCTTCTTTTTTTAATTTTTCAGGATCAACATTTGAAGAAAGAATATTAACTAATCTTTTATGTAATTCATATTCTTCAGGCATATTAGATTTTTCCATTTTACAATTTTGTGTTGATAATACTTTTTGAATTGTTATAGTATCGATTTCTTCATTTTTTAATATCCTATTAAAATAATTAACATAACATTCTAAATCTTTTGATCCACCACTTTTTAGATATTCATTAATAAATAATCGTAATCCAGGATCTGAACGATCTATAGCATACATCATTGGAATATCAATATTTCTTCCAAACTCTTTAGCAAATAAAAATGCTCTTCTAGGTCCAATACGATTTCCACCACGTTCAATAATACGGTACATTACTGCATCTAATAATCCATTTATTTCCTTTTTATAATTTTCAACTTTTAAAACAGATAATTCTAACAAATTATTTTTTGGCAAAGTAATTTCGTTTTCTTTTAATAAAGCTACTACACCTGTTACATACATACCTTTTAATTGATCGTTTGAAATTTTATTATTGCTTAATCTATCTATACCTTCAGCTTTTTGTACATATCCATCTGGATTTAAATATAAATATGTAGATTTACCTGGATCTATACATATTTTTTCTTTATATTTAGCTCTTTCAAATCTATAGCTATCTTCAAAAGGCAAAGATTTAAAAAATACTTCTGAATTATAAAATTTATCCCAATCTAATGCTTTAACATCTTTCTTTTCTTCTAATGCTTCATTAATATAATGATTATCATTAAACATTATATTGTTTATTGATTTTATTTCCTCCCCAGAACAAGGCATTCTTTTTACAATTTCATAAGAAGGATATCTAAGTTCATACCAAACAGCTATTTTTTCAATCAAATTTCTTAATTGTGCAGGATCATTATATTCAATGTTTTTAAAATTCCATTTTATATAATCATCTACTTTAGTACTTAATGATATATTTGTAATGTTATCAGAAAGATTATCACTTGATGCAGTAGTACATAATAAAGTTTCCGTAATTTCTGATTTTAATTTTTGTAATTTTTCCTTTGTCATTTCTTTTTCTATCACTTTAAAACCTCCAATTACTAAATAATTTATTATATTGTATATCAAAAATAAAATTAATTCAAGTAATGATAATATAAAAAAAATTAACCGAAGTTAATTTTAATATTCAAACCATAAATCTTGATTTTTTAGTTCTTGTATCTTCTTATTATGTTCTGCATCTGTTTTAGTAAAATATACTTTCATATTTTTATCTGCAACAAAATACAAATAATCATTTGGTGTATAATTTATAGCTGCTTCAATCGCACCTTTACTAGGATTACATATTGGACCTACTGGAAGTTTACCAGCATTTTTAGCGCTTCTAGTATTATATGGATTATCACTATTTATTTCAGACATATAAAGGTCTCTTTCACCTAGTTCTATTTTTGATGCATAATATGTTGTTACATCACTACCTAATGCCATATTATTCTTAATTCTATTCATAAATACTCCAACTATATTCTTTCTATCTTCTAAAGAAACACCTTCACTTTCTGCCATAGATGCTAGTGTAAGTACTTCATGAACTTTTAAACCTGATTTTTCCAAAGATGGTTTTAATTCTGTTAATATTTTATCTGTTTGATCAAGCATTTTTTCAAATATTGCTTTAACATCAGCATTAACATCAAAATTATATGTATCTGGTGCTAAATAACCTTCTAAAGGATAATATATATTACTATCTAATATAACATCATCTAAAAACCAATATTTATTAATTAATGAATTAATATAATCTTTATTCGATAAAACATCAAATACTTCTTCATAACTATTAGTTGTATTTTCATCTATTGTTTTAGCGATTGACCTCATTGTTTTTCCTTCTTTGAAAGTTATTGTAATTTCTTTATTCTTTACATTACTACCTTTAACTAAAATATCAGTAATTTCTTTTAAGTTCATATTTTTATCAAGAGAATAATTTCCAGCTTTTATTCCAGATATTTTATTTATTTTTACATATGCTAAGAAAAAGTAATAATTTCTAATTAATTCTTCATCCACTAATGTTTCAGTAATTTCTTTAATTGTTGAACCTTCTTTTATTTCAAATGTTACTTTATCACTCTTTTTACTTACTGGAGTTGTAGATATATAACAGTAAATACATGAAACAATTACAAGTACTATAACTACTATAGGTAATATAAATATTTTTTTAAATTTGCTCTTCTTTTTATTCTTCTTACTTCTCATTTATTTCTCCTCTAATATAGCCTTAATTCTTCTAACACCAGCAGAACTTGCTTCTTCTTTTTTTATTTTAAAGTGACCAAGTTCACTTGTATTATTAACATGTGGTCCTCCGCATAATTCCTTTGAAACATCTCCAATACTATAAACTGTTACAATATCAGGATATTTCTCAATAAACATGCATTCAGCACCTGATTTAATAGCTTCTTCTTTACTCATTTCTTTTTTAGTTACAGGAAGTCCCTCTTCTATCCATTTATTAACTAAATCTTCTACTGCTTTCTTTTCTTCATCTGTTAATTTATGATCACAAGAAAAATCGAAACGCATTCTTTCATCAGTTATATTAGATCCTTTTTGGTGTACATCTTTATTAATAACTACTTTTAATGCTGCATTAAGAAGATGAGTTGCTGTATGATATTTAGTTTCTACTAAACTGTTACCAGCAAGTCCACCTTTAAACTTACCAGCAGATGCTGTTCTAGATAATTCTTGATGAGCTTTAAATTTTTCATAGAAACCTTTTTCATCTACAGTAAGTCCTCTTTCTTTTGCAAGTTCTAAAGTAAGTTCAATTGGGAAACCATAAGTATCATATAATTTAAATGCTAAATCTTTGTTTATTTCATTTTCATTTAAATTTTTAACAATTTTTTCAAATTCTCTAAGTCCTTTTTCAAGTGTACGATTAAATTTAATTTTTTCATTTTTAAGTACTTCCATAACTACATTTTCATTTGTACTTAATTCACTATAATATTTTTTATATTCATCTATTATATTTTTAGCAATTTCACTTTCCCAGTTACTATTAATATCTATATCTATCATTTTTGCATATCTAATTGCTCTTCTAATTAATCTTCTAAGTATATAACCTTGGTCTGTATTACTTGGTTTAATACCTGCTGGATCACTTGAAATAAATACTGCTGCTTTAATATGATCAGCAATTATTCTAAATGCTTTTTCATTACCATAATAACTTTTACCTGATATTTCTTCTATTTTCTTTATAGTACCTTTCCATATACTTGATTCATAGTTATCATTAACTCCTTCAAGTACTGCTGTTATTCTTTCGAGTCCCATACCTGTATCAACATTTTTCTTAGGAAGTACTACTAAAAATCCATCTTCTTTTCTTTCATATTGCATAAATACATTATTCCATATTTCAACCCATCTATCATCTTCTGGATCAAAGGTTTCTGGAATTTCATCATCACTTCTAAAATAGAATATTTCAGTATCTGTTCCACATGGTCCAACTTCTCCTGCACTCCAAAAATTATCTTCACTAGTTTTTGCTATTCTTTCTTGTTTTATTCCATGACTTAACCAATAATTTTCACTTTCAATATCTTCTTCTAATACATCATTACCTTTAAATACAGTAACTGCAAGTCTTTCAATTGGAATATTAAGTACCTTAGTTAAAAATTCAAAACTATATTCTATACTTTCTTTTTTAAAGTAATCACCTAAAGACCAGTTACCAAGCATTTCAAAGAATGTATGATGAGTTACATCTCCAACTTCATCTAAGTCATTTGTTCTAATACATTTTTGATAATCACAAAGTCTTGTTCCATATGGATGAACTTCACCCATTAAATATGGTACAAGTGGCTGCATACCTGCAGTATTAAATAATACTGATGGATCATTTTCTGGTACAACTGGCGCACTAGGTATTTGTTTATGTCCTTTACCTACAAAAAATTCTATATATTTATCTCTTATATTCATATTAAACTCCTTCTTTCCTATAACTTCTAACTTCATTTTTTATATTTCATTAAATAATATTGGATTTGAATCCAAATCATCTATTATATCCTCTAATACCTCTTCATTATTCAATCTACCATTTATATAATTTTCTATTTCAAATACTTCTAAATTTAATATATATGGATTTGAATCAAATAATATATTTAACATACTAAATCCATATGATTTTAATTTGCTTATTAATCTTAATACTCCATCATTTGTTCTATCTAAATACATTGGATTACTACTGATAATATTTATTACTTGATTTTCATCACAATTGATTTTTTTTAATATTAATTCTTTTTCTGTTATTTCTCCTTCACTCATTTCTAAAATAGTAGGAACCAACTCTAACATATTTTTTATTGTATTTTCACTTATACCTATTCTATATAATTCTTCCATTTTCTTTTTCCTTTTCTTCTTTATATTTATTATAATCATATTTTTCTAGTAATTCTTTTTTTGTTATTCTATATGCTTTTTCGAAATCTTTTTGTCCAACAAATAATTTTCTATAATTATTCATATCTATATCAATTCCTCTATCTTTATAAAATGAATATCTTGCATAACTTAAATTTACACTTTGCATTAATTGTTTTGGATTAATAACTGCAAGTTCATGCATATCAATTGAATCATAAAATTCTATCTTTTGTTTCATATTTTCTATTGATAAACCATAAATTGATGGCAATATCTTCGTCATTTTGATTACTTCTTCTTTGGTATAACCTAATGAAATTATATCTTCTATCTTTTGTTTCATACTTTCTATTGACAAACCATATATTGACGGAAAATTTTTTGTCATTCTAATTACTTCTTCTTTGGTATAACCTAATGAAATTATATCCTCTATTTTTTGTTTCATACTTTCTATTGAAAAACCATAAATTGATGGCAATATCTTCGTCATTTTGATTACTTCTTCTTTAGTATATCCCAATGTAATCATATCATCTATCTTTTGTTTCATACTTTCTATTGAATACCCATAAATTGAAGGTAAACTTTTTGTCATCTTGATTACTTCTTCTTTGGTATAACCTAATGAAATTATATCTTCTACCTTTTGCTTCATATTCTCTATTGAATAACTATAAATTGAAGGTAAACTTTTTGTCATCTTGATTATTTCTTCTTTAGTATATCCCAATGTAATCATATCTTCTATTTTTTGTTTTATATTTTCTATTGAACAACTATAAATTGAAGGTGAACATTTTGTCATCTTGATTACTTCTTCTTTAGTATATCCCAATGTAATCATATCTTCTATTTTTTGTTTTATACTTTCTATTGATAAACTATAAATTTGTGGTGAGCTTTTTGTTATCTTGATTACTTCTTCTTTGGTATAACCTAATGAAATTATATCTTCTATTTTTTGTTTTATATTTTCTATTGACAAACCATAAATTGGTGGAAAACTTTTTGTCATCTTGATTACTTCTTCTTTGGTATAACCAATTTTAAGAAGAAAAGCAAAATTATCTTTTAATTTTTTATCAAAGTTTCATCTTTTATCTGATTTACTGCATAATTATTTCTTATTATTTCATAATCTTCTTCTGTGTACCCTAATTTTATAAATTCTTCTTTTAATGTCATTTTAGTTTTTTTCCTTTACAATCTCTATTATTTTATTTACTACTTCATCTATAGTCATATTACTAGTATCGATGTATATTTGATCATCTGTTTTCTTTAATGTTCCAACTTTTTTATGCATATCATTATAATCCCTTTTAGCAATATTATCTCTTATTTCACTTTCACTCATATCAATACCTTTTTCTTTATTTTGTTCAAGTCTTCTTTTTACTCTTTCATCTAAAGATGCATCAAGATAAAATTTAAAGTCAGCATTTGGAAATACTACTGTTGTAATATCTCTACCTTCCATTATTACATTTTTACCTTTAGCCATATTTCTTTGAAGAGCTACTAAGTTTTCTCTTACCTTTTCTATGCTTGATACCTGTGACACTATTTTAGTAACATCCTTTTCTCTAATTCTATTTGTTACTTCTTCTTTATTTAAAAATACTCTAGAGTCTTCTGTTAAATTTATATCAACATTTTTTGATATTTCTATAATTTTATCAGTTTCTTCTAAACTTACTCCTTCTTTTAACATTTCAAGTGCAATACATCTATAAGTTGCTCCTGTATCAATATTAACTAAATTTAATTTTTTTGAAACTAAACTTGCAATAGTTCCTTTTCCACTTCCAGCAGGTCCATCAATTGCGATTATCATAAAACACCTCCATATATATAAAAAAGGATAGTACATTATATTTAAGGAGTGCATATGCACGGTACCATCCTTTTATTTACTTAATTATTTTAACGATTTTTAAAACCGGCATATAAATGCAACTTCCAGTAACAGCGCTTTCATTAACTTAAAATATTAGTTTCCACCAAACACTAACTCTCTATAATTTTTTATTAATTACTTTTTACTTTCATTAGTTTTTAACTTATCAAAATTAAATACTTTATACCTTTTATCAAGATATAATATAATTCTTTTTATAACTGCTAATAAAGGAACAGTTATACACATTCCAATTATACCAAAAAAATATTCAAATATCAATAAGCCAATTAATATTGTTACTGGATGTAGACTCATTGTTTTACCCATTACTATAGGTTGAAATATAAAATTATCAAGTGCTTGTATAATAAGTACAGACACTAAAATAAATATTCCTACTTGATTACTTTGAGCAAAAGCAATTATTACTATTGGAACTCCTCCAATAATAGGTCCAATATAAGGAATTATATTCATAACTGAATTAAATAGTGCGAAAAATATTGGTGCTTTTAATTTAAAACAAGAAAATAATATTAATGAAATAACAAATACAATTATAGTTAATATTAATGTTCCTTTTATAAAACTAAATAAATCTTTATTAATATCTTTAAATAATTTTTTAAGTCTTCTTCTATATTTTTTAGGTAAAAGTATATATATATTTTCTTTTATTTTATCATAATCTAAAAGTATATAAAATCCTATTATTAATGATAATGCAGCGCATGATATAGATGATACTGCACTAGAAAATATACTTAAACAATTTCTTGGAAAATCTGTTGTAATTTTCTTTAATATACATGATATTTCATATTTAATATTTATCTTAAAATCACTATTGCTTGAAAATTTAGATATAATGTTATTTATAAATATATTAATCTTATCAACAAGTTCAGGAACAGAATTGCTTATATCCTTTATTTGACCTATCAATCTTGGAAATAAAAAATATGATATTAAAAATATAATAACAATAATAAAAATAAATAATATTAACGAAGCATAAACTCTTTTTATATTCTTTTTTTCTAATTTTACTACAATAGGATCTAATAAATACGCTATTAATATTCCAAAAAATAATGGTGATGATATTTTTAATATATTAAAAATAATTTTTGTAATTTTAAGTTCCTTATTAATCATTATTAATATGTATATAAATAATATTATAAAAATATAAAGTAATAGTTTTAATATAGATTTAATAATATTACTATTTTCTTCTTTTTTCACATTTATCACCTAAATATATTTTTTGTATAAAAGCTTATAAATATGCAAAAAATAGAAGACTTAATCTTCTATTTTATCATTTAATAATACCTTTGCATTATTTTCAAATATATTATTTATTTGCTTTTGTGTTAAATATTTACCCATTTTTTTCTTAGCTTTTAAAACAAAAGTATATTCTTCTTTATTATGATGTATATCAGTACCCATAAATGTAATTAAATTTTCTTTTAATAATCTTTTAATTGTTTTTTTAGTACCTCTACCATAATCACCTAAAATACTTCCAACATTTGATTGTAAAAGTACACCAAGTTCTTTAAGTTCATATACTTTATTAAAATCTTTTTGAAATGAAATATATCTTTCAGGATGAGCAAGTATAACTTTATACCCCATATTTATTAAATCCAAAAATACATCATAATATATCTCGTTTTCACCACTCATAGGTAATTCAATAAGTAAATATTTAGTATCATTTAAAGAACTAATTATATTATTTTTTAATAAATTTGCTATTTCACTATCAATATATATTTCATTTCCTAAATATAAATTAACATTAACATTGTTTCTTATTAAACCAACCTTTAATCTTTTAAGTACATCTAAATTTTCTTCTCTAGTACTAACATAGGTACTATCATTAATATAATGTGGTGTTAATATTATATCTGTATATCCAACTTCAGAAAGTTTTTTTATAACATGAACACTTTCTTCTAAAGTTCTAGAACCATCATCTACTCCAAATAATAAATGTGAATGTATATCAATCATAATTAATTATCCCCATAATAGCCATAATATTTACCATATTTGCTATTCTTTCTATTTACATTATTTAATACATCTCCAGCAACAGGAGCTTCAACATTTTTAAGTTGTTTTTTAGTACTTTCAAGTACAGATCTTGGAGTTACAGACTCTGAACTTACAATAAGTACTTTATCAACTAATTTTGACATAATTATTGAATCAGGAAGTCCATTACATGGTACTCCATCAAATATAATAATATCAAATTTAGATCTTAATATTTTAATTAATTCACTATTTTTATTTGAATTTAATAATTCACTTGGATTTGGTGGAACAGTACCTCTTGTTATAATATATAAATTTTTAATTGATGTCTTATTTATATAGTCTTTATAATTAGTCATATCATCAATAAGTAAATTTGATAAACCCTTTGTATTTGATAATTTAAATATTCTATGTTGTCTACCTTTTCTCATATCACAATCAACAATTAAAACTTTCTTATCAGTTTGAGTAAATGATATAGCAAGATTTGCACTTATAAAACTTTTCCCTTCTCCAGGAATAGAACTTGTTACAAGTATAGTTTTAAGTTCTGAATCAACTGATGAAAATTGTAAATTTGTTCTAAGTGTTTTAATACTTTCACTAACAACTGATTTTGGATACTTTTGTACAAGTAATTCTACTTTTCCTCTATTTTTAGAGCCTATATCACTTTTAAATACTTTTGCAATAACAGGCATTCCTATTTCTTCTTCTAAATCATCTGTTAACTTTATTGAATCATCAAAATAGTAAATTATAAAAATTACACCGATTGAACCAAATATTGAAATAAATAATGCTATAAAAAAGTCTCTAGTTAAAGTATTATTTGATACTTCTTCAGGTACTTGTGCTATATCTATAACACTTATATTATTCATTTGATATATTTTAGCAACTTCACCACTAAATACTTGCGCTATTGAATTTGCTATACTAGCTGAAAGTTCTGGATCAGAATCTGTTACTGATATTTTAAGCATTTCAGTATTTTCATATGCTTCAACAGCAACATTCTGTCCAAGTTCTTCTGCAGTATAGGTTATACCTGTTTCAGATATAACTTGATCAAGAACTAGTTTACTTTTGATAATTTTAGTATATGTTTCAACTAATTTTTGATTTAATAAAATATCATTTTGTGTTATTGTTGTACTTGTCTGTGTTTCGTTTGACTTTGTCAAAATTATTGTTGTATATGTTGTATAAAGTGGTTTCTTTATACTTTTATCATAAATAAACACTCCAATAACAAATATAACCACTACCCCACAAATAATAAGAATATATTTTTTTAAATAATTAAAAAAATCTTTAATATTAATTTCTTCCATAATACACTTCTCTTTCTTCTCCTATTTACTACACTATACATTTATTATTATACACATATATATATTTATTTTCAAGTAACTTTAAATTTTACTTTACAAAAAAAGTTAACTTTTGTTAACCTTTTTTATTTTACTTTTTAAATATATAAAATTACATAATAAAATTGATGTTAAAGAACCAAATGAATCTATTAATACATCCTTTATTTCAGCACTTCTTCCATATACAAATAATTGATGAAATTCATCCGTACATGCATATAAAAAACATATAAGCATAGAATATAAAATAAGTTTTTTATTATTTTTATAATCAACTATTACCAAAAATGATAAAATTCCTAAAATAAAATATAAAGAATAATGAGCAAGTTTTCTTATAGGATAACTATATTTTTCTATTATTACTTCTTCTTTTTCTTTAGAAATATCACCATAAAATACTTTATATACTTTAACAACAGTTCTATCAATTAAACCATTACTTAAATTAGAACTATCTATTGCCTTTTGATTTGAAAAAGCAAATATTATCATCATCCATAATATAAGTAAAATAATTTTTATTACTTTCATAACTTCTTCCTTATTTATCTTTTTCTTCTTTTGATATTTTTCCAGATAATTTTAATGCACAACATATAAATAAAAATGTTATAAATATAAATATTGATAAAATAATTACAAAAAATAGCATATAATTCACTCCTTAAATAAATCTTTACTTATTATATTCAAAAGTGAACAATTTATACTATTTTTCGTAATACAAATTCTGACAAATACTGACAAATTATTTTAAAATTTCATTTATTTTTGCTTTTGCATTAGCTACAGTATCATCTATTGGATACATTACCCAGCCTTTCATACTATTTAAATGAACTAAATCTTGTCCATCATTACCATCAACTGATTGATTTTCAAATGTCCAATTTGCGCCATTTATAGTATCTTTCATAATATTTTCAATTATTTCTCTTGAAAGTGATGTTTCATATAAATCACCTAATGAATTTAGTATATTATTATAATTAGCAAGTGTATTTACACTTTTTAATTGTTCAAATATATCTACTATAATTGCTTGACAATTTTTTTGTCTTTGTCTATCTCTACCAGCAAATGCATTTCTTTCTCTAGCAACAGTTAGAGTTTGAATTCCATTTAAATGTTGGCATCCTTTTTTAATATTAAGTTTTTTTCCTTTAGAATCATCATATGAATTTAAAATAACCGCATGTGTTGTTGTAAAACTTTCATCTGAACAATATTCTATTCCACCAACAGCATCAACTATTCCAACTAAACTATTTGTATTTATTTTTAAATAATAATCAAAATTAATACCAAAATAATTTTCTATGGATTTAATTCTTGTATCAATATCATTAACACCAATAAAACTCAAATTATCTCTAATACCATTTGTACCCGAAACAGGAATATAATAATCTCTTGGTATACTAGTTAAAAGAATTTTATGTGTATTCATATTAACAGTTGCAATCATATTAAAATCACTAAGATTTGCAAAATCAGTTCCACTAATATAAATATTAAATTTTTCTTTACTACTTGTTTTATTAGAATCAACATTATTTTTTATTTTTATTCTAAATTGATAAATAACTTTATAATTATCTTTTTTTAAACTCGTGTTATTGCTAAATAATATTTCATAACTTGAATTACTAATAAGTGCGAATGAAGCTTGTTTACTACTTATTAAATTAAATAAATTTACAACATCATCTGTTTGAGTTATATTACTTTTTGTATATTTCTTTAAAGTATCTATCGCACTATTTATATTAGAATCATTATTTACATAATATACTGTATCATTAATATCATTTCTATTACTAGCAGTATTATCACTATATGTAATAACATAATATGTTATATAATTTTCTTTTTTTGCATTATCAAATGCTTTATCTAAAAATGAATCACTATTATATAAATAGTATGAACAAAACATGCATCCTACTATAGATAATAATGATAAAACAATACCTATAATTTTACATGGCTTATTTTTTAGATTTGTTAAAAAGATACATAACACTTCATATAATGTTAATATTGCTGTTATAGTCATCATATAATTTTTAGGAATCATATTTAACTTTACCAGTAAAATTAATAGTATTGTAACAAATATTAAATTAAGTATATTTATTATATTTATTTTATTAAACTTACTTTCTTTTTTCTTTCTTCTCATTTTTTTACATCTCCTATATAAAGACATTATATCATATTTTTATATTCAAAAAAACAAATGAATATATTTTTTTATAGTGCTTTACAATAAAAATGCACAAAATGTGCATTTTACTATTTATTTAATTCTTCTAATTTTACACTTACAAGTTTTGATACACCAGATTCTTGCATAGTAATACCATAAAGTACATCAGCATATTCCATTGTTTTCTTTTTATGTGTAATTATTATAAACTGAGTATCACCCTTGAATTCTTTTAAATATTTACCAAAATTATCTACATTTACTTCATCAAGTGCAGCCTCAACTTCATCAAGTATACAAAATGGTACTGGTCTTACTTTCAATATTGAAAATAATAACGCAATTGCAGTTAAAGTTTTTTCACCACCTGATAAAAGTGATATATGTTGTAATTTCTTTCCAGGTGGAAGTGCAATTATATCAATACCAGTTTCAAGAATATTAGATGGATCTGTAAGTTTAAGTTCTGCCTTACCACCATTAAATAATTTTCTAAAAGTTTCATTAAATGCTTCTTTAATCTTATTAAATGTTGATGAAAATTTATCTTTCATTATGTCATCCATTTCAGTAATAATTTCTAAAAGAACATTTTCAGCATTTGTTAAATCTTCTTTTTGTTTATTTAAAAACTCGTATCTTTCTTTTACTCTATCATACTCTTCTATCGCACCAACATTAACATCTCCTAGAGATTTTATTTCTCTTTTTAAAGTACTAACTATGCTTCTTGCTTCATCAGAATCAATTTCAAGAATATATTTTTCTTTTGCCTTTTCATAAGAAATAGAATAATCATTTGTAAGTATATTAAGTAAATTATCTATTTTTACATCTAATCTGTTAACTTTAATTTCATGACTCTTTAATTCTTCTTGAGCCTTATTATATTCCTGATTATTATTTTTAAGTGATGACTCATTATTTATTAAATCTTCATTTTCTAGTTCAATCTTTTTATGAATTTGATTAATTTCAATATTTAGTTCATCTCTTTTTTCTATTTCTTTATAATATTCATTTAATATTTTTTCTTCTTCATTAGTAACAACATTATTAACTATATTTTGATTATTAGATAATTCTGTCATTAAGGTACTTTTTTCATTTGTTAAATCATCTAATACATTATATTTATTCCTAAGTATTTCGCTATTTGAGTTTACACTAATAATTATAGAATTTTTTTCAAGTTCTAAATTAGTATAATTATCATCAACTTCATTAATTTTGTTTTCTATTTCTTTTATCTCAGAATCTAAAACATCAATGTCTTTTATTACATTTTCTAGTTCATATCTTTCACTTAAGATACTACTTTTTTTAAGTGATCCACCTGTTATTGAACCACCAATATTTACAACTTCACCAGTCATTGTTACTACCTTATATCTATTTTTTAATTTCTTTGATATAAGATTTGCATTATCTATATTATCAACAACAACGATTGTTCCAAGAAGACTTAAAACAATATTTCTATACTTAGTATCATATCTTACTAAATTAGATGCTATATCAACAAAACCATTCATAGATTTTATAGTTTCATAGCTTTCACTATCAATACTTCTTGATTTTATTACGCTTATTGGAAGGAAAGTTGCTCTTCCAAGATTATTATTTTTTAAATATCTAACCGCTTCTTTAGCATCTTCTTCATTATCACAAACAATATGTGATACACTGCTCATTAAAGATACTTCAAGTGCTTCAGAATATTTTTCTTCAAATTCAAGTAATTTACCAAGTACACCATGTATACCTGTTAGTTTAGGATTATTAAGTACATTTTTTACGCTATATGGAAGTGATGAATTATTTTCTAAAGAATTCATTAATACTTCTCTTCTATGTTTTTGCGCTGTTATTTCTCTTAATTTTTGATTTAATTTACTATTTAAATTTTCTTTATTTTTTTCTATTTCACTAAGTTTTATTTCGGTATTATTTAATTTTTCACCTATTACTTTATTATTTGACTTTTCTGATTCTATTTCTTTATTTAATGCTGATATTTGAGATTCAATTTTTAATATTTTTTCTTTTAAAGATATTATATTATCATGAAGTTTTACATCTTCTGAATTATATTTACTTCTTTCAGAAATCATTGCCTTTTCACCAGATAATTTTTCGGCATTAGCGCTTACCTTTACAAGTTCTTGTTGTTTTAAATAAAGTTCACTATTAAGTTTGCTTATATTATTTTTTATTGTTTCAATCTTTGCTTGTTCACTAGAATTTTCTGATAACATTTTAGTTATTGAAAGTGTAAGTTCACTTACTTTTTCCTTGCTATATTTATATTCATAATTATATTTTTCTATATCATTTACAGTAAGAGCAATTTCTACATTTTCTAGCTTTTCTTTTTTTTCTAAATATATTTTAGCATCTTCACTTTGTTTTTTAAGTGGTTCCATATTTGTATTTAATTCAGATATAATATCATCTACTCTTGCCATATTATCATGTGTTTTAGATAATTTTCTAAGAGCTTCATCTTTTCTTTTTTTATACTTAAGTACTCCAGATGCTTCTTCAAAAATAACTCTTCTATCTTCTGCTTTTCCACTTAATATATTTGCAACATCACCTTGTGATATTATGTTAAATGATTCTTTTGATGCACCTGTATCCATAAATAATTCTAATATATCTTTAAGTCTTGCTCTTGTATTATTAATAAAATACTCATTTTCACCTGTTTTATATATAGTTCTTTTTATTTGTACTTCATCATATTCAATATTTAAATATTTATCACTATTATCAAATACTAATGTGACAGATGCAAATGATGCAGCTCTTCTACTTTTACTACCAGTAAATATTACATCACTCATTGATCCTTCACCACGAAGTTGTTTTACAGATTGTTCTCCTAAAACCCATCTTACCGCATCAACAACATTACTTTTACCAGAACCATTAGGTCCAACAATACCAGATATACCATTTGTAAGTTCTATATCTATTGTATCCGCAAATGATTTAAAACCACTTGCTTTTATCTCTTTTAAGTACATACTATCAACATCCTAATCTATTTTAATTCCTATTAATTATACAATAAAGATAAAAATAAAGCAATGATAAGATAAAAAACAAGTTATATCAAAATAACTTGTTTTATTTGTAATTTATTAATATTCTATATTTAATTTTGAACTTATATTGCTAAATAAACATAATAGTCCACTCACATGGCTTTAAAAAAATTATTATTTACTTTGCATTCTAAGATTATTGATACTATCTTGATAATTTATACTATTAGTTATATAACTTCCTGACACAATAATATCTACATAGTCTTTTACTAAAAAAACAGTATCATTATTAATTCCACCATCTATTTCTATTTGGTAAGAATAATTTTTTTGTAATTCTCTTAGTTTTTTTAATTTAGGAATTATTTCTTCCATAAATTTTTGTCCACCTTTTCCAGGCACAACACTCATAACTAAAATAGTATCTATTTTATCTAAATAAGGCAAAATTTCATCTATATTTGTATCAGGGTTAATCGCAAGTCCTACTTTTATACCATTATCCTTTATATTTTTAATATATTTATCTATTTTTTTATTTTCTATATGAAATGTTATATTATTTGGTTTTAAAATAATATAGTCATTTATTATAGTATCAAGATTTGTACTCATAATATGTACATCTAATTTCTTATTAGAAAGAGAGCATATTTTTTTTGACTCATCAATGTTAAATGATATGGATTCTGTAAAACTACCATCCATAATATCTAAATGTAAAAATTCAGCATCAGTCATATTTAGTTTATTTATTGCTTCTTTATAATTTTCTTTTTCACTTAATATTGAAACAGCTACTTTCAAATTTAATCACTCTCTTTTCTCTAAAATAAATTTCACATAATTATCATATCTACTTTTTAATATTTTGTTATTTGATACCCTTCTTTTTATTTCACAATCATCTTCATTTATATGCATACAGTCTCTATACTTGCATTTATCCTTATATTCATTAAATTCTATAAAATTATCTCTTATATCTTCTTTATTCATTCCTATAAAATTAAGTGATGAAAAACCAGGGGTATCTGCGACATAACCATCAAATAATTCAAATAATTCTGTATGTCTTGTTGTATGTTTACCTCTTCCAAGAGCTTTACTTATTTCCCCTGTCTTTAAATCCATACTTTTTTCAAGTTTATTAATTAAGCTTGATTTACCAACACCTGTTTGTCCAGTTAAAATAGTTACATTATCTTTAAATATCTTTTTTATATCTTCTATTTGCGTATTTATAAATACTTTATATCCTATTTTCTTATAATATTCAATTATTTTATCCATTTCTTCTGTATTATCTAATAAATCATATTTAGAAATACATATAACAGGCATAATATTATTAAATTCTATTATATCTATCATTTTATCTAATAAATTAGATGAAAAATCTGGTTCTTTAGCACTTGTTACTACAAGCGCAATATCAATATTTGAAACAGGAGGTCTTATAAGTTCATTTTTTCTTTCCATTATTTCTTCTATTAAATGTTTTTCTTTTGTTATTTTTACAAAATCACCAACAAGAGGCGTTATTTTTTTATTTCTAAAAACGCCTCTTGCTTTACATATGTATATGTTCTCATCTTCACATTTAACAGTATAATCATTACTTACTATTTTAATTATTCTTCCAATCATTAATTATCCTCTTCTTCATATGGAACCATTCCATCATCAGTATTTGTATGATCATCGCCTGCTTCTGCTTCTTTACTTTTCTTAGTTACTTTTATTTTTAAAGTTACTCTTTCTGCTATTGTAGATCCAGCAGGTCTACTTTGATAAATAATTGTACCAGCATCTTTTGTATCATCTTCTACTTCTTCTTTTTCTAAAGTAATATCATACTCTTTACAGAAACTTTCAACTTCACTTACGCTATATCCTTCTTTAACAAAATCAGGATATTCTTTTTCAATCTTTGGTAAATAAAGTATAATCGTATCACCTTTTACCAAAGTAGCATCCTTTTTTACAGATTGATCTATAATTAAATCTTCTTTGCCTTTATATTTAGCTTTATCATCAACTGCTTTATATTCTATATTTACAACTAATCCTTTTACTTCTAAGCTTGCTTCTACTTTATTATAATCTTTATTAGTATAATCTTCTATTTTAATTTTTTCACTACCAAGTGATTTATATATTGTTATTTTAGCACCTTTCTTTACTGTTTCTCTAGCACCTGGAGAAGTTTTAGAAACTTTTCCTTTATCTACTTCATCAGTATAATCATCTTTTACTTTTGTTTCAACACTAAGTCCAGCTTTTTCAAGTTCTTTTGTGGCACTTCTAACAGAAAGACCACTAACATCAGGTACTTTTACATCAGGTGTTTTAAATACTGTTGGAATAATTACTATAATAAATAAGAATGCAAACATAATTACTGAACAAATTATAATTAATGTTTTTGTTGTTTTACTCATTTTTTTCTTTGGTTCTTCTTCTACAGTTTTAATAATTGGTTTTTCTTCAGGAATACCTTTTTCCTTATTTACCTTAAGTTCATCTTTTAAAGTATCTAATACTTTAGTTTCATCTAAATCATCTTCTGGATACTTAAATACAAATCTTTTTTCATTTGCTCTATCTTTATCAAGTGCTGTTTTTAAATCATCATGTAACTCACGAACATTATTATATCTATTTTTTGGATTTTTAGCAGTTGCTTTAAATATTATATTTTCAACTGATTGTGGTACCTTTGGATTTATTTTTCTAATACTTGGCATTGGATCTTTTATATGTTTAAGTGCTATTTCAACTGCTGTTTCACCTCTAAAAGGCATCGTACCAGCAAGCATTTCATAAAATAATATACCTAATGAATATATATCACTTTTAATAGTTGATCCTTTACCTGCGGCTTGTTCTGGTGGTAAATAATGAACTGAACCCATTACTGAATTTGTTTGTGTTAAATCAGATGCATTTATTGCCATTGCAATACCAAAATCTGTTATTTTTACCATACCATCTTCAAGTATCATAATATTTTGTGGTTTTATATCTCTATGAATTATATATGAATCATGTGCGTGTGCAAGTCCATCTGTTAACTGAAGCATAATATCTATTGCTTCTGGTACAGTTAAATGTCCTCTTTTTTTAATTAATTGCTTTAGTGTTTGTCCATCGATATATTCCATTACAATATAAAAGTTACCATTATCTTCACCTACATCATACATCTCAACTATATTAGGGTGTGACAAACTTGATGCTGATAATGCTTCTCTTTGAAATCTTCTTACAAACTTTTCATCATCTGCAAGATCTCCTCTTAATACTTTAACCGCAACATTTCTTTCTAAAATAGTGTCATAAGCAAGATAAACATTTGCCATTCCACCTTCACCAATTAATTTAATAATTTCATATCTATCATTAATTTTATCGCCTTTAGAAAACATTATAATTCTCCTTCCACATCATTTAACATAAGACAAGCAATAGAAATATTATCTGTTCCCCCTCTAACATTACTCTTTCTAATTAATCTTGTTACTTTTTCTTCTAGTGATCCTGCTCCTACGATTACTTTTTCTATTTGAGTTTCATTAAGCATAGAAGTAAGTCCATCACTAGATAATAAAATACCTTCTATTCCATCATCTACAACATCAAAAATATCTACTTCAGCTGGATTATTCGCACCAAGCGCTCTCATAAGAATATTTTTCTTTGGATGATTTTTTGCTTCTTCAGGAGTAAGTTCACCAGAAGATACAAGTAAATTTACTAGTGTATGATCCTTTGTTACTTTATATAATTTTGAATTTTTAATAACAAAACCAGATGAATCACCAACATTACCAAAAAGTAAATAATCTTTTGTATAAAGCGCAATTACAAAAGTTGTACCCATTCCTTTGCTTTCTTCATGTGCATCAGTATATGCAAAAATTGATTTATTAATAGCTGCAACTTCTTCTCTTATCCAATTAATTGCTTTATCTTTATCACCTAATGATTCAAGTGAATTAAATTTATTAGTAATATGTTCTATGGCCATATTAGATGCAACTTCACCAGCTTTATGACCACCCATTCCATCTGCTACTGCAAGTAAATATTCATTATTTGAATTTTTTAGTATTATTACACTGTCTTCATTATGATCACGTACTTTACCAGTATCTGTTAAGAAAAATGATTTCATTTATTTTCCTCCTCTATTTTAGATCTTAATTGTCCACATGCTGCAGATACTTTAGATCCAAATTCCCTTCTTATTGTTACATTTATATTATTCTCTTTTAGTATACCACAAAACCTTGTTATTTGAGAAGATAAAGAACGTTTAAATCCTATATTATTTGTTTCATTATATGGAATAATATTTACATAACAGTTTATTCCTTTTAAAAGATTAGATAGTTCTTTAGCGCATTCATCTGTATCGTTAACACCTTTTAACATAATATATTCAAATGTTACTCTTCTATTTGTTAATTTTAAATATTCTTTAACACTTTCTACAAGTTCATTTATATCATATGCTTTATTTATTTTCATAATTTTATTTCTAATTTCATTATTAGGTGCATGCAAGCTAATCGCAAGATTTACGCCTAATCCCTCTTTAGCAAATTCTTTTATTTTAGGAACTATACCTGATGTACTAACAGTAATATGTCTAATTCCTATCGCAAGAGCATAAGCATCATTTATTATATTAATAAAATCCATTACGTTATCATAATTATCAAATGGTTCACCTATTCCCATAATAACTACATGGCTTATTCTATCCTTTATATCTTCTTCTACTTTTAATACCTGAAGAAGCATTTCATCAGAAGTTAAATTTCTTACTTTTTTAAGTCTACCACTTTCGCAAAAAGCACATCCCATATTACATCCTATTTGTGATGATACACATATACTTTTTCCATAGTCATGTTCCATTAAAACAGTTTCAATTTTATTTCCATCAGATAGTTCAAATAAATACTTTTTAACAAGTTCATCTTCTTCTTTTCTTATAATTTTTATATCATTGAAATAAAAATCTTGTTTTAAAAGTTCTATTGTTTCTTTTTTTATATTACTCATTTCATCAAATGATTTAGCTCTTTTTCTATATACCCACTCAAATATTTGAGTAGCTCTAAATTTTTTATCACCATTTTTTACAAAGTATTCTTCTAATTTACTTCTAGTAATTCCATAAATACTTTTCATTTTATCACCAACTCACTAATAAATTATATCATTTTAATCTTATAAATAAAAGAATAACAAAAGAATTTACAAACATTTATAAAAATTAATAGTAAAGTAATAGTAAAGAAATTAACCTATCATATATCTTAATTTTTTTATTCTTTTATCACTTTCTTCTTTTAATAATAATGTTCTTACATATATATTTAAAAATTTATAATAATCTTTTTCAAGATTTGATAAAGATAGTTCTTTAAGATTACGATTTGAAGACAAACATTCTCTTCCAATTTTTTGTAGGTTTGGTGCATAAATATTTTCTAATATATTATTATCATGTAAAAATGAAGTGCCAACGCTTATAAGATTAGGTAAATAAATTTCTGTTAACCATTTATTTTTGTATAGAAAAATCATATCTATTTCTTTTACTTTTTCTATATTTATTTCAGCTAAACATTTGTTTTTATATAAAAAAAGCATACCTATTCTTTCAATATTTTCTAAATTTAATTTTAATAAACTATCATTTTTACTTAAAAAACTTGATCCAACTTTTTTTATATTTCTATTTTCGTATTCTACTATTTTATTATCTTTATCAAGTAATATTATTATATCTGATTCATTAGTTTTTATAGTTATTTTCTTTCCTACAAAAGTATTTAAAACATCTATTTTTTCTATATTTTCAAATCCATCTATAAATGAATCTGTTATAGTGTTATCATATAACATTATTTTTTTATTTTGTAAATCAAGTATAAAATAATCTAAAACTATATATCTTTCATGATCAAAATTATGAATTTTGTATCCATCTATTATTATGTTATTAGCGCAGTAATATATATTATTAATTTCATAATTATACTTATAGTATCTTCCATCACATGCCTTAAAATAATTAGGTAATTTAAATTCAACTTTATTATTTGCCTCAATTAAACCATATTCTTTTTCAAAACTTCTTGTTAAACCCTTTTGTATATTTTCTAAATTATTAGAAAAAGTTGCATCTGGATTTTCTACTTTAGAATTATATCTATTCTTTATTGATAAATTATGTGATGAATTTCTATCAAACTGGATGCTTAATATTGATGTACCATACTCATCTTCTCTTTTTGGTGATGTAAAATTTTCTCTTTTTATTTCATCAATATTCTTTTTTACTGCGAAAAATACATAACACTTACTTAATCTTTCTTTATCAGAAAATGTGCATAATTCTTCTCCTTTAGCGTAATATTTTTCAAAAAACTCTATTTCTCTATTACTGTTACATTCATATAGTTCATAACCCGCTAAAGAAAAAAGTTCTTTTGGTGTTTTCATTGTTTCAGTTTTTTCTTTTTCCTTATCATTTTTTACCTGATTATAAATATATTCTTTAAAAAGTTCTTCCATTTTATTTGAAACTATACTAATATATAAATCATGATATGGATAAAAATTATTAAGCATAATTCTAGATACTAAACCTTCTTCTTCTAATAATGTAGGAAATAATTTTCTTACTAATTTCATCATATTTTCGCCATATTTTTTCTTTATTATTTTTAAATCATAATTCATATATTTCATCGCCTTTTTCTAAGTGAGTCTTATTATACACTAAAATATATATTTTTAAAAGAGAAAATCAGACTAAATGTCTGACTATATTTTTATCATTGAACTAATTTTACTTATTACTTTCTTTTCTATTCTAGATATATAACTTTGTGATATACCAAGTAGTTCTGCAACTTCTTTTTGAGTATATTCTTTTGTATCATTAAGACCATATCTTAATACCATTATTTGTTTATCTCTTTCGTTTAATTTACCTATTTCTTTAAGCATTATTTTTCTCATATCATTTTCTTCTAAATCTTTAGTTACAATATCCTTTTCAGTACCTAATATATCTTCTAAATGTAGTTCATTACCTTCTGAATCAAATGAAAGTGATTCATCTAAAGATACATCTGCTTTTCTTTTTTTATTTTTTCTTAAATACATAAGTATTTCATTATCAATGCATCTAGATGCGTATGTCGCAAGTTTTATATTTTTATCATTTTTATATGTATTAATTCCTTTAATTAAACCTATTGTACCTATCGATACTAAATCTTCTAATTCAACTTTAGTATTTTCATACTTTTTTGATAAATAAACAACAAGTCTAAGATTATGTTCAATAAGTTTATCTCTTGCCTTTAAATCTCCATTTTGAAACATATCAACATATTTTTCTTCTTCTTCTTTTGATAAAGGTTCTGGAAGTATATCAGTACTTCCTACAAAAAATAACTCATTGTATTTCTTAAATAACCTTCCTAATAATATTTTTAATAATTTAATCATTATAATCCCTCCATTATCTTTTCATTTATTATTGAATCTACACCATCTATATTTATACTTGGTACTAGTCCAATTAAAAACTTCTTTTTACATTTTATTCCATCAACTTCCATTTTAGAAATATTAATGCATTTTAGTAAACCTCCTCCTGAAACTGTATTATACGGCACTAGAATATATTTAATATCTTTATAATCTATTAATTCTTCTTTAACGAGTACGATTGGTCTACCTTTATATGGATCTTTTAGTTTATTTCCTGTATCTAAAAAAGCATTAATATTTAATGTAACATCATTTATATATAAAGTTAATTTGTGATATTTATTATAATTTTCTTTTAAGTCTTTCGTTTCTTTTATATAAAAATAAATAAAAATACTAGAAAGAATAATTCCTAAAATTAAATTAAGTGAAAAGTTACTTGTTATAAATATTAGTCCTTCATTTTTTACATTTATTTGATTATTTATAAAGTATAAAAATCCTCCCATTATAATACTTACTATATATAGAAAATATAAGTTTTTAAATGTGTATTTAATTGTTTTATAGTTAAATGTTATAAGAACCATTATGATGCTTATAACTAATTTATAAAGAAAAAGCGTTAGTGAATTCATTCTTATAAATAACATTAAGAGTGTTAAAGTTCCTGTAAGCGCCCCAAGTATTATTCTATATATTTTCATATTTCTTTTAAGAATAATATTTACTGATAAAAGGAGTATAAAATCAAATAAAAAATTGGTAAAAAAAACAATATCTATATAAACTTTCATTTTTATATCACCATTATGATTATAAAAAAAGTTATATATAAATATTGTCGCTTTATATCTCTTATATAAATTTTTTACCTAGAAGACTTTCTTTATCATGAACACCATTTAAATAGTCTTTTACTAGTATTTTCTTTTTCCCTTCAAATTGAATCATAGTTAATAGTATTTCACCATCTAAGGTTTTAACGCCTAATGCATCATTATATATATTAATAATTTCTCCTATTGATCCTTCTTTTTTACTTGTTCCTACTCTTGATAAATGTAATTTAACTTTCTTACCATCAAGACTTGTATATCCTATAGGCCAAGGATATAATCCTCTAATTTTATTATATACATCCTTAGTACTTAAATTAAAATCAACTTTTTCTTCTTCTCTTGTAATGTTATATGCATATGTTACTTCTTCTTCATTTTGTTTTATTCTTTTATTTGTACCATCTATTATACTTGGTAATACTTTTATTATCATTTCTGATCCTAAAACGCTTAATTTATCAAAAAGTGTTCCAGCGTTATCATCATCTTCTATTTTGATTTCTTCTTGATATATAATATCACCTGAATCCATCTTTTCATCCATATACATTATAGTTACACCTGTTTTTTCATAACCATTTATGATTGCTTTATGTATTGGTGCGCCACCTCTTAATTTAGGTAAAAGTGATGCATGTATATTAATACATCCATATTTTGGATAATCAAGTAATTCTTTTGGAATTATTTGACCATATGCACAAGTTATTATAATATCAGGCTTTTCATCTAATATTTCTTTATAATTTTCTCTAATTTTACTTGGCTGAAATACTTTTATATTATTTTTTATCGCACATTCTTTTACAGGTGAAAATTTAATTTCTTTTTTTCTACCTATTTCTTTATCAGGCTGAGTTACAACCATAACTACATTATATTTTTCTATTAATTTTTCTAAAGGACCAACACTAAAATCTGGTGTTCCCATATAAACTATATTTAATTTTTCCATTCTATCACCTTAAAATAACTTAATTATATCTTTTATTGTAACAATTATCATTAAAGCCATTAATAATACAAATCCTATACTATTTATAGTAGCTTCAAACTTTGGATTTACTTTAGATCCTTTTATTTTTTCTATTATAAGAAGGAATGCTCTTCCTCCATCAAATGCTGGAAATGGAAGTAAGTTCATAAATCCAATATTTATTGATAAATACGCAGTTAAATAAAGTATCATTTGCATAGAACCTTTAACTGTATCTACTACTGTATATATTCCAACTGGACCTGATAAACTATCGAATCCAAGTTCACCAGTGAATAAACTTTTTATTGTTATTATCATTATTTTATATATTGAAACAAATTTTTCTTTAGCGTATTTAAGTGCTGGTAAAAATCCTTTATCAGTTTTTACTTTTATTGATATACCATAATAATATTTACCATCTTCACTATTTTTTTCTGGTTTTACTTTATATGTATTTTCTACCCCATCCTTATTTTTTATATTAATACTTATAGGGTCTCCTTCTTTAACTAGCGCTAAATATGTTTGTATATCATCATAATTTTTTACTTTTTTATCATTTATTTTTGTTATAGCATCACCATTTCTTGCGCCTGCTTTATAAAGTGCACCTGACTCTGGAATGCTATCAAGAGTATTAGTTGTTGAAGTTGTACCATATATTAATCCCATTATAAATAGTAAAACAAATCCTAATATAAAGTTATTAATTACTCCCGCAACCATTACAAGTAATCTTCTTATCCAAGATTTATTACATAATCTTTGATCTTTTGGCACATCAGGATTATCATCTAATTCTTCTTCACCAGCCATTGAAACATATCCACCAAGTGGTATTAATCTTACCATATATTCTGTTTCATCATTTTTTCTTTTGAATGAAAATAATTTTGGACCAAATCCTAAAGAAAATTCATATACGTAAACCCCTGCTTTTTTAGCAAATATAAAATGTCCTAATTCATGGATAAAAACTATTATTCCAAGAATTAATATAAACAGTATTATTGTCATTATTTTTTCTCCTTTAAATTATATTAATTATTATTTGATAAGCAAGTACAACCATTGTTATACTATCAATTCTATCTAATACACCGCCATGACCTGGCATAATATTTGAAAAATCTTTTATATTAAAATATCTTTTTATCTTACTAAAAACAAGATCTCCAAGTTGACCAAATATGGATAAAATAAGTGTCATCATTACTATCATAAATATATTTGCACCTGGATCTACCATATAAATATAGTAAATACTTGGAATAATTACACCAAAAGCACTTCCTATTATAGAACCTTCTATTGTCTTATTTGGTGATACCTTTTCAATTAATTTATGTTTACCAAATAATTTACCTCCAAAAAGTGCAAACGTATCTGTTAAAATTGTAATCAAAAGTAAGTAAATAAGTACATTAATATCATCATTTCTAATTTTTATAACACAAGAAAATACTGTACCTATTAATATTAAAAATGTAGAAACATATGTAAAAGATAATACATCATATTTTTTATTATCATAAAAAATCATAGAAATAGATAAAAATAAAAATGTAAGTGAAATTAATAAACTATCATTAAACATAATAGTAATAATCATTATTAAATATGACACACATTTTACTATTAATGGTAATTCTTCCTTATTTTTCATTATTTCCCATAACGCAATTAGCGATAAAATCATCATTCCAATTTTAAAATATATTTTTCCTATTATTAAAAGTGGGATAAATATTAAAAGTGCGACTATAGCACTAATAATTCTTTTCTTCATTTTTTCTCCTTATTTAACCAAATCTGCTTTCTTACTTAATGCATCTTTAGCAGCTTCTTGTTCAGATTCTTTTTTACTACCAGCTGTTCCAGTTCCAAGAACAACACCATCTATTTTTACAACTGTTGTAAATGTCCTGTTATGAGCTGGTCCCTCTTCTTTAATAACTTCATATTCAGCACCTTGTTTATCTGCCTGAAGTAATTCTTGAAGTAATGATTTATAATCCTGAAGGAAATAATCTTCTTTATTTTCTATTGCTTTTATTACTACATCATACACTATTTCTTTTGCTTTAGAAAGGCCATATGTTAGATAGGTTGCTGCTAAAAAAGCTTCAAATATATCCGCAACTACCGCTTTTCTATCTCTTCCACCCGATGCTTCTTCACCTTTACCAAGTCTTAAATAATTATTAAGACCAAGTTCTTTAGAATATTCATATAAAGCATTTTCACATACATAATTTGCTCTAAGTTTAGTCATTTCGCCTTCTTTTAAATGTTCATTAATATATAAATATTCACTTACTAAAAAATCTAGTACTTTATCACCTAAAAACTCTAATCTTTCATAGTCTTCACCTTTTTTATTTTCATTAACATAAGATGAATGAGTAAAGGCTCTTTTTATTAATTCATTATTTAAATCTATTCCATACTTTTCTATCATATATTTAGTCACCCAAATTAATTATACTATATTTATATAATTTTTTAAAGATGAAAAAATAACTTATGAAAAAGTTATCTTATTCTTCTATACATATATGTTACTACATATGGTTCTGTTACACGAATGTTTCGTTAACATAATTATTTAAAAAAATATCAAAATATTAAACATTCCTATTTTATTTATAAATCCATTATTGTACTTTATATAAAACGAAATTTTACACTATTTTAAATCTATATCTATTATAAATTTCTTTTTTATGATAGAATTATATTAGGTGAAGAAAAAGTGAAACATCTGATGATAAAGTTAATAAAATTCTATCAAAAATTACCGCTTGATATGCATAATGCATGTAGATTTACACCAACATGTTCTAATTATGCGATTGAAGCATATGAAAAATATGGTTTTTTTTATGGAACTTATTTAACTATTAAAAGAATATTTAGATGTAGACCTTTTGGAAAATATGGATATGATCCAGTACCAGAGAAGAAAAGGATGAGGGAAAAATGAAAAAAATTATTAAATTATTATTTATAGGATTAACTACTTTACTACTATGTGGTTGTACGAGCAAAGATTCAATGGAAGATATAACTATTTATACTAGTATATATCCGATAGAATATATAACTAAAGCATTATATGGAGAACATGCAGATATAGTTAGTTTTTATCCTAATGATGTTAATCCATATGAATATAAACTTACAGCAAAACAAATAAAGGATTATAGTACATCAGATTTAATTATTTATAATGGGCTTGATATTGAAAAAAACTATATTGCTCAAATGATTAATAAGAATAAGAAATTAAAAATTATTGATTCAACTGCTAAACTTGAATATACAAATAGTATGGATGAGCTTTGGATTAATCCTTCTACTATGCTTACAATTGCAAATAATACTAGAAATGGTTTAAAAGAATATATTAACAGTAATTATATAGAAAAAGAAATAGATGAAAATTATGAAAATTTAAAAATTGAGTTATCTACTATTGATGCTGAACTAAAAGCAATTGCTGAAAATGCTAAAGATAAAAATATTATAGTTGCATCAAATGATTTAGAAGTATTATCTAAATATGGATTTGTTATAACTAGTATTGATGAAAAAACTATGTCTGATAAAGATTTAGCTGATGCAAAAGCTTTATTAAATAATAAAACTGTTAGTTACATATTTGTAAAAAAAGGATTTGAAGAAACTGAAACACTTAAAGAATTAAAAGATAAATATAATGCTAAATATTTAGAAATAGATACATTAAATAATATATCTATGGATGATAAAAATGATAATAAAGATTACATTGATATTATGAATAGAAATATGGATAATTTAAAAGAAGAGTTATATTAAAACTCTTCTTTTATTTTACATAAATGTTAATAAAAGCATTCCTATTACACTTAATGTATTTTGAAGAAAATGCATAAATATATTTGCACACAAGTTATTTGTTTTTACATAAAGTATTGACAAATACATTCCAAGTACAGAATAAACTATTACATATGAAAATTCTGCTAAAGTCTTTGAATCATCAATCACATGTAATAAACCAAATAAAATACCACTTACTAAAATAAATGCTTTTTTATTTTTTATAAATTTTCTAATAGTTCCTCTAAACATTAATTCTTCTGCAATTGGTGCATAAAGTGTTGATAGTAAAGCTATAAATACAGGCATTGTTTTAAATGATTCTTGTAAGTTAATTTGATTATTTGCTTTTTCTACTCCAGTTACAATTTGTAAAATTAAACTTACAATCATAGTCACAACAAGTGCTTTTCCCCATGTTTTAAATACAAGAGATGAATACTCTCTAAAATATTCTTTAAATATCTTAAAATCATGTTTTAACTGTTTAAAATAAACAGAAATCATAAGAATAAATATTAATGCATACATTCCTAACATTTGCCAAAAATTTTTTATATAATCACCAGCAAACAATATTATTAATAAACAAATTATAAATGCTACTAAACATATATATTTATTTGTATATTCTTTTAATTCAATTTGTGGTAATGCTCTTTTTTCATTTTTTTTAGGATTATCTAAATTACCATTTACTATAAATCCAAGAATCCCTGAAACAATATTTATAATAAAAAATAAAATTGAACTCCACATTATTCCTTTTTTATGTTTATTTAAATCAATATTTTTATTAAATATAAGTATAAATTCATATATAATACACACAAAACTTAATAAAATTGTAACCATATTTATTAAATCATTTGATTTATCTCCAGTAAATAACTGATTTAAAAATCCTAAAAGTGCAAAATACAAAACTACTAATATTATAGATATTAATAATTTTTTTCTATTCTTATCCATAACAACCTACCTTTCATTACCATTATAACACTATGCTTTTAAACTTTCTACTAAAATTACATCTTCCCCTATTTTATTTATTTGAGTCCAATATATTTCTATCTCATCATTACTATTAAATATAGATGAAAATTTTTTTCTTTCTAATATTAATGATTCTATTTTACCTGATTCACTATTTATTTTTATATCTATAATATTTCCTATTTTCATTCCAGTATTCAAATTAATTACATCTTTATTTTGTATTTCAGATAATCTCATAAAAACACCTCTAATAAAATATATGAAAAAAAATCACAAAAATTAAAAAAGCAACTATTTAGCTGCTTCTTCTTTTTCTACTACATTTTTACCCTTATAAAAACCACATTCTGGACATACTCTGTGTGATCTAATATCTGCACCACAATTTGAGCATTTTACTGTTCCATTAGCTTCAATTTTATAATGAGTTCTTCTCATTCTACCTCTAGTTTTTGAGATTTTTCTAAATGGTACTGCCATTTTCTTACACTCCTCTCTTTACTCACCTAAGAATTCTTTTAATTTCTCGAGTCTTGGATCAATTTCTTTTTCTACAACCTCTTCATCAGTTATAAATCTCCATCCGTCACCATTAATATTTTTAACTTCAATATCAGGGCTTACAACTTTCAAAGGTACTTCCAATATAATATTTTGCCATATAATTGGAATTAAATCAATAGAATTGTTAATAATTTTATTATTTTCTTCTAAAATATCACCATTTTCTCCAATTATTTCATTAATATTAATGTCAATATTATATTCAACATCCTTTAGTGATATGCTGCAAACAAGGGTTAATACGCACTTTATATTTAAATTTACAGAGAAATTACTTCCTTCTGGATATATATTACCCTTTACTTTTACTTTACTAATTTTTTTAATATCTGTATTTTCTAAAAATTTGTCATCAATAGTTATTTCATCATCAATTTTAATTTCATCAGTTAAATTTGTAATTAGTTTAGTTAAGTTAATATTCACATTTATCACTTCCAAACACATTAATTATATATTATAATAGAAAAAAAATCAACCTTGCTTATAAATAGCAGTAAAAAAGAGTAAATTTTCTTCGCAAAGAAATTTGATATAATTACTATACAATAAAGGTGGTATGTAGTAATGAATAGAAAACAAAGAAGAGAATTAAGAAAAGATAAAAATTTAATTATTGAATTATATTCTATAATTAAAAAATATTTACCTGATTTATTTGATAAATTTGAAGAATTAACTGATGTTAGACACCAGTAATATGTTACATATAATATGAAAACTATTTGTTTAACTAGACTGTTTGGTTTAAGTTTTGGTTTAACTTCTCTTTCTAATATTTCTTTAGATGAATTTAATACAGATATATGCATTTAAAATATTTCTACCATTTGTAATACTACATTAACTGAACTTCCATATTAGAAAACTATTCAAGATGTATTTATGAATATTAAAATATCTGAACTTAAAGACATTCAAAAATATATTGTTAAAACTTTATTAAGATCAAAAATGTTTGATAAATATAAATTCGAAGGAGCTTTTCAGCTTCTTTTTGATGGTACGAGTCTATCAAATCATAATTATAATTTAAATGGTAATTGTATAAAAAGAAAACATAAAGATGGTAAAATTTCTTACTATAAGTATGTTTTAGAATGTAAATTAGTCGTTGGAAATATTGTCATAAGTTTAGACTCTGAATTCATTGAAAATAAAAAGATGTTAACTGAAAAACAAAAACAAGATTGTGAAACAAAAGCATTTAAAAGAATAATTAAACGTATTAAGAAAAATTATCCAAAGTATAAATTTATTATTACTGGTGATGGTTTATACGCAACTACTCCAATTATTAATATTTGTAAAAAGTATCATTGATTTTATATTTTTAATTTAAAACCTGATAGACTAAAAGAAATTAATGATACTTTTGAAGGTAATATTAAATTATTGTAAATGTTAATATAGAATTCAACAAAAATATTCTTAATGTGTTCAAATATATTGAATCAAGGAAAAATAAAACAACTACATTTAGATATATAAGTAATATACAAGTTAATGATGATAATATTGATAAAGTAGTTAAACTTGGTAGACAAAGATGAAAAATAGAAAATGAAGGTTTTTATACTCAAAAACATAGAACATTTGATATAACTCATTTAAATATTAGAAATAATGTAAATGTCAATCTTTTTTTGGACAAAAATGTCAGTTTTAAAGTTGGACACTTTCTAACTTTATAGATAGTAAAAATTATCTTTTTTGTATATTTTCTAATTGTTCAATTTGCACATACTATTAGACAATTATTAGAACTTGGAAATCTTTTAACTAAATCATTAAAACTCAAAATAAAAGAAGTAAGTACCAATCTATTAAAATCACTTACTTCAACCATCTCAGATCTTAATAATTTAGAAACTAATTTTCAATTAAGATTTGATTAATAAATTATACAATATTTGTTCTTTGAAATCCAGTGTTTTATTAAAAATTTTTTTACTTGTAAAAGGCCTTTTTGTCGTGGATTAAAATATCTATGTTTGAGAAGAAAAAAATTAGATAAAATTATTTTGCTCATATTTTATCTAATTTCAACCAATTTAATTTATTTACTCTTTTTTACTGATAAATAGGTAAATTTTCTTTTACTCATTTATTATTACTTTTTTATTGGTCTATCCAACTCATCTATAAATTTTGAATTTATTTCTTCCTTTGAAGATAATTCACAACTTTTATATTTAATTAAATAATCAATAACCCTATTATATAATTCTACCTTCTTTTTGCTGATATTTTGTTCATTTATTTCTTCTTTTTGAAGTTTTATATCTATATTTTCAGAAAACCATTTCATTCCTATTTCTTTTAATAACTTTATCTGTTCTTTGCTTATTTTACATCTGCCATTTCCTTTAAAGGCCTGTCTTTGAGTAGTTATCCAGTTTCCTAATGCAATACCATTTTCATCATATTCATATCCATTTTTTGTTTTAAAATTAAATGATATTTCTAAATTTCCATAATGTTCATAATAAGCTTTTGATAAGGCATATTTTTTATTCCATTCATTATCTTTATCTTTTGTTTCAAATCTCATTCCTATTTCTTTTAATAATTCAATTTGTTCTGTACTTATTTTAAAATTACCATTTTCTTTAAAGGCTTGTCTTTGATGTGATAACCAGTTTCCTAATGCAATACCATTTTCATCATATTCATATCCATTTTTTGTTTTAAAATTAAATGATATTTCTAAATTTCCATAATGTTCATAATAAGCTTTTGCTAATGTATATTTTTTATTCCATTTTTCCTCTTTATAATTTGATTCAAATTTCATTCCTACTTGATTTAATAATTTTATTTGCTCTTCTGTTATCTTTCTATTACCATGTCCGTTATATGTAGTTCTTTGATTTACTATCCATATTCCTAATAAAACACCATTTTCATCACACTCATATCCATTTATTGTTTTAAAGTGATTGTGATATTTCTAAATTTCCATAGTATTCATAATATGCCTTTGCTAATTTGTAATTTCTTTTCCATTTTTCTTCATGCTTTGTTTGAAGTCTTTTTTTGCTTGTTTTAGCTATTCTATTTGTTTTTTTCTAGTATTTAACACTAAATTAGCCATATTATCACTCCTAAGAATCAAGGATATATTATATCATGAATATTCATAATGTCAATTTTAAACATAAAAACAAAAATTAACCTTTCCCATAGGTTAATTTTTGTTTAATATTATAAAATTAATTATTTTACTAGTGTAAGTGGTTTTTTAATATATTCAGTTATTTCTTCATAAACCTCTTTATTTGTTAATAAAGGATTATGAGAATTAGAATTAACTTCAACTTTGTCTGTTAAAAAAGCATAACCAGAATTTATCCAATTTTGACTTACAAATATATCACCTTTTGAATATACGATTAAAGTGTCCATATTACAGGATACATAATCAATAGAAGGCTCCATTACTTTTCTAAGTGATTTATAATATAAAATTATATTATGCAAATTTAATTTTGTATTATTAGACTTAGTATTATAATCAATACCATTATATCTTTTCTTAATCTCTTCTTTTTCTTTTTTTGTTGTACTAATAAATTCTGGAGAAACAAGTACCAATTTATTAATATTAATATTTTCCCTGCTTTTAATTAAATATCCAAAATTACATCCCATAGAATGACAAATTAAATTTACTTTTTCATTATTTTGATTATTTTGCTCTATAAATTTTTCAATTGATTTTTCTATTGTTTTAATAGAATAATTTGCATAATCATCAATAACAGGAATAACATCTATTCCTTGTTCTTTAAAACTGTTAATAATTATTTCCTGTTCTTCATTAGTAGTTGACATTCCTTTAATATAAAAATTGACCATATAATCACTCCTAACTAGGTATATTATATCATTAATAATTTTGATGTCAATTTAAAAATTAGTTATAACGTGCCTTGCTTATAACCACTATAAATGATAAAATAAGAAAAAAAGGAGAAAGTATATGAAAAGTATAGGAATTATCTGTGAATATAATCCATTTCATAATGGACATATTTATCACATAAACAAAATAAAAGAAATGTTCCCTGATTCAGTTATCATTCTTGTTATGAGCGGTAATTTTACTCAAAGAGGAGATGTATCAATTATAAATAAATGGAATAAAACAAAAATAGCACTTAATCATAATGTTGATTTAGTTGTAGAGCTTCCTTTTATTTTTACTAATCAATCTGCGGATACATTTGCTTTTGGAGCGTGCTCTATACTTAATTATTTAAAAGTAAACTATCTTGTATTTGGTAGTGAATCAGATAATATAGATTATATAAAAAATATAGTAAATATTGAAGATGATAAAAAATATCAAGAAAAAGTAAAAGAATTACTTGATAATGGTATTAACTATCCTACTGCTCTATCTAAAGCATTAAAAAATTTTGATATTAATTTAAGTGATAGTTCTAACGATTTACTTGGGATATCCTATGTTAAGGCACTAAAAAAATTAAATAGTAAGATTATACCTATAACTATTAAAAGAACTAATAATTATAATGATAAAACTCTAACAAAGTATATAACAAGTGCAACAAGCATTAGAGAAAATATAAATAAAAGAAGTATTAAAAAATATGTACCAAAAGATACATATAAATGTTTAAAAGAAAAAAAATACTTTATTGAAGATTATTATCCACTACTTAAATATAAAATTATGAGTGAAATTAATGACTTAAATAAATATAATGACGTTAATGAAGGAATAGAAAATAGAATTAAAAAAGTAATATATGAATCAAATTCTTATAATGAACTTATAATGAATATAAAATCTAAAAGATATACATATAGTAAGATTAAGAGAATACTTTTAAATATACTAGTTGGATTTACTAAAGAAGATAAAGAAAAAAATAAAGAAATTAATTATATAAGAGTCCTAGGATTTAATAAAAATGGTAAGAATTATCTTAATAAAATTAAAAAAGAATGTACTATTCCTATATATACAAACTTTAATAAAGAGTTAGAATATGAACTTAAAGTTACATCTATATATGATGAATCATTAATAAAAGAAGAGATTAAAAACATTATTATATGTGATTAATCTCTTTTTTATATATTTAGTAAGAAAAATTCAAGTCCAAAGTTTTTATCTATATTTCCGGATTTTATATCATAATCTAATTTTTGTAACTTTTTTATGTAAGTAATTAGTTCTTTAACTGTAAATCTAGCATTAGATGCAAGTTTTACTCTATATGGATGTTCTCCTATTTCACTAGCCATATCTCTTTCTTTATAACCATTTTTAACCATTAATTTAACTTGAAGTATAAGTCTAAACTGATTTGCTATCATAGCAATTAATTTAATAGGCTCTTCACCCATAAGTAATAAATCATTATAAATATTAATAACTCTTTTTATATCTTTATCCATAATAGCATTAGTAAGAGAAAATATATTATCTTCTATATTATCAATAACAACATCCTCTATATCTTTTGTTGTTATTTTTTTGTTTTCATCTTTATACATCATAAGTTTATCACATTCACTAATAATATTAGCAAGATCATATTTTACTTTATCTATAATAAGTTTTACATCACTTTGTGATATCTCATAATTATTAGCTTTAAAATAATTTGAAATATAATTATTCAAATTATAATTTTCTATAGTCTTACATTCTATTACTTTAGAACATTTTTTTAATTCTTTTACTATCTTTTTTCTTTCATCTAATTTTGGATTCCTAACTACAAATATAAGTACTGAATCACTAAATGGATTATTTATATATTTAATAAGTGAATCAATATCATGATTTACTTCTTTTTTGTTTTCACCTGTTAGAAAGTTACATTTTTCACATATAACTATTTTATTTGTTTCAAACATACTTATCGTACATGCATCTTCTATTGCTTCTCTTACATTGCTTTCATCTAAATTATATCTAGCAACATTTTCCATACTTGAATTAAATTTATTAATGATGTTTTTTATTTCTTTATCTATTAAAAATTCTTCATCACCATATATTAAATATACATTGTCCATTTTCTTCACCTACATTATTAATTTTAACATATAAAGAAAGAAAAAAGAATACTTTATAGCATTCTTTATTGATTTGGTAACTTATTAATTTCTTCAATTGATAAGCCTGTAATATCTGATATGTCTTCTATAGACATATTTTTATTCAACATGTTTTTAGCAATACTTATTTTTTCTTGAGATATACCTTCTTCTTTGGCCTCAGAAAGCAAACTATTTTGTATTTTCTTTTTATCTTCTTCTTCACTCATATACTTTTGAAATTCTGGATCATCATTTACTATCGTTACATTTGTTATATACTTATCTACTATCTTATCTTTTGGCATATTTTTTTAGCTCCTTTTTATCTAAATCAAGCATTATCATATATTGATTCTTCTTGATTTCATCTTCATTTTTACTATACCAAATTTTATCATAATAATCCATATTTATTTCATATATTATGAAATTTTTAACATATAATTCAACTTTTTCATTCATTATCTTAAATATTTTCATTTCATCATTATTTCTGCCTAATCCCCATGTTAAATTTACTTGAATTATATCAGTGTCTTCATTATATGTATCACCCACATTTGCATTAGACTGATATATATTACAAATATATGCAGTACTTCTTGTATGAAGATAATCCTTATTTTGTGAATTAATTTCTATCTCAATCTTTTTATTACCTGTATGAACTATTGCATCTACTCTCTTATCTTTAATATTTACGTTATCACTTAATAATTCTGTTTTCTTAATTTCTAACTTATCTATTTTTATTTTAAGAATGAATTCTAGTAATGCTTTTAGTAAATCACTATTATTAGGATTTAAGAAAACTTCTTTAAATGCTCTATCATTTCTGCATGTATAAAATTTTGCCATTTTCCCTCCTTTCACTAGGATAAGAATACTTTTAAAATATCCTTTCACTTATTTTATTCTCCATAAAACATCACTTTTCCCCTAAAAAGTAAAAAAAATCACAAGTTTCCTTGTAATTTCTTTTCAAATTATTTTAAAGCTTCTAATAATTCAGCTTTTTTCATTGTACTAGCTCCAGCAATTTTTCTTTCACTAGCAAGTTTTTTAAGTTCTGCAACTGTCATTTTAGATAAATCTGTAGTTTCTTTCTTTTCTTCTTTTACTTCAGCTTTAACTTCTTTTTTTGCTTCTACTTTTTTAGGAGCAACTTTTCCATTTAAAGCATCTTTAGCAGTTTTAACTAATTCAGCAAATGCTTTTTCATCACTGATTGCAAGTTCTGAAAGCATTTTTCTATTGATTACAACATTAGCTTTATTTAATCCATCAATGAATTTTGAATAACTAATATTATTATTTCTACATGCTGCATTAATACGTGTAATCCATAATTTTCTAAAATTTCTCTTATTTTGTCTTCTATCTCTATATGCATATTTACCTGAATGCATTACTTGTTCTTTAGCAGTTTTAAATAATCTATGTTTACTACCAAAATAACCCTTTGCTTGTTTTAATATTTTTTTATGTTTAGCCTTTGTTATTTTTCCATCTTTTACTCTTGCCATACTTTTTCACCACCTAATCTTAGTTCATTCTATCTAATAGATTCTTTAATTTTCTTGAATCTGAACTAGATAATCCTGAACCCTTTCTTAAATTTCTACTTCTATCTGCTGAATATTTACCAGTTAAATGTCCAGCACCTGGTTTTTTGAATTTTACTGAACCACTATTTCTTTTTGTTAAAGATTTTTTAGTTCCCTTATGTGTTTTTAACTTAATTTTTCCCATTTTACTTTCCTTCCTTCTTTATTGGTGCAATCATCATATACATACTTCTCATTTCCATAGTTGGTTGTTTTTCTACAGCACCAAATTCTTTTAACGCATCTGCGAATCTTATAAGTACATCTTTTCCTAGTTCTGTATGTGCCATTTCTCTTCCTCTAAATCTTATACTAGCTTTGATTCTGTGACCCTTTTCTAGATATTTACTTGCTTGTTTAACTCTAGTATTAAAGTCATGAATATCAATATTTACTGATAATCTGTACTCTTTTAATTCAGTGTTATTTTCTCTTTGTTTCTTTGAAGCTTCTTTCATCTTCTTTGCTTTTTCGTACTTATACTTATTGTAATCCATAAGTTTGCATACTGGTTTTTCAGCATTAGCATTCATAAGTACTAAATCAAAACCTGCGACAGATGCAAGTGTTAATGCATCTTCCCTACTTTTTAGACCAAGTTGTTCTCCTTTTGGTCCAATTACAAGAACTTCCTTCGCTCTTATTTGCTCATTAATAAGCACATCTTTTTCCTTTGCTATAGCAAAACACCTCCAAATAAAAAATGAATACAATGTATTCACCCTAATATCAAAGACAATAAAATATTTATATTTTAAATGGCCTTTGACCTACTTACTTAATTATAAGTCAGGTGAGATATACATCTTCTTTCCTTGTTTTTAATCAAAACTACAACATAGATTATAACTGATATTTTTATATTTGTAAAGTAATAATTAAAAAAAATTCTAGAAATTCTAGAAATCTTTTTTTACATCTATTAAAAACAATTTACTTAGATTAATTTTTAGTAAGTTTCTTACTACTTAAATCATTTATTTCATAATAAATTTTTTTCAAATAAGCATTTGGAACCATATCATTAACAAAATTAGCTAATTCAGGATAAACTTCTAAAATATGTTCTTCATAATCAAGTTTATCACCAATTGTTAACTTTGAATAAGGCCATTCATAACTATGACCTATAACGCGTCTACATAAATACCTGCATTTAGTGTCCCCACTCTCATCTTCATATGTATTTAAAAGATTATAATATATATAATCCTCTATATAAGAATATTCAGAAGGTAAGTTCTCTTTATTATAAACTCTACGTGTGATATACTTTTTACCATGCAAACCTATAATATAACAATCAGTTATATCTACATTATAATCACTTTTAAATTCTCCACTTTCAAATTTTTGATCAATAAAATTCTTTAATTCCATTATTTCAGTTTTTAGTGATTCTAATTCAGATTTTTTTTCAGATATTTTTTTATCAATTTTATCCAATTTCAACTTTTTTTCCTTTTTTTCTCTAATTTTTTCTCTAAATCCCATATTTAAAACCCTCCTGTCTATTTATTCTATCATATATTTTTAATATTTCAACTTGTATCATTAAAAAGATTCTAGAAATTTCTAGAATCTCTGAATACTATTTATAACTAATTGATATTGATTAATTCTTTTTTCTACTTTAGCACTTATAAGTACTACCTCACCCTTACTTAGATTATAGTACTTTTCATATGTTCTTGGAAACATAACCATATCTATTTCACCATATTCATCTGAACCTGTAATAAATGCCATTTTTTCACCTTTTTTAGTTACAATAGTTCTTACATTATCAATAAGTAAATATATATTTATAATCTTATTAAAATTATTTTTTATATCCATAGTAGTAAAATTATTTCTTCTATAATTTTGTACTGGATGATAACTTAAATAAAAACCAAATGAAGCATATTCTCTTTTTATAAGTTCTGATGAATCATATTCCTCTGTTATATCAAGTTCTGGAACATTTACAACTTCTTCACCTAAATCTTTTACAAGTTCAGCATAATTTATACCAATATCAATACTTTCAATTAATGTTTTATGATTATAATTAAATATATCAAACGCTCCTGCATTTACTAAAGACTCTATAGTTTTTTTATTAACACTTTTACCATAACATCTTTTTATAAAATCAAAGAAACTTTTATATTCACCATTTTTTCTTTCTTCAATTATTTCTCTGCATACTAAGTGTCCAATATTTTTTATACCAGTAAGTGGAAATCTAAGTTTACCATCCTCTATCTTATAATCATAATCACTATCATTTATTGATGGCATTAATAATTCTATATTATTATTTTTACATTCATTTATATACTGCCTTGTTTTAACATCATTACCAGATACCATAGTAAGTAAATGTTTCATAAAATATATTCTATAGTGTGCTTTTAAATATGCCATTTTAAATGAAACAGTCGCATATCCTACAGAATGTGATTTATTAAATCCATAATCAGCAAATTTGTAAATTAAATCAAATACTTTATTACTTACTTCTTCACTATAACCTTTATTTATACTTCTTGAAATAAATTTTTCTCTTTCACTATCCATTATTTCATGTTTCTTTTTACTCATGGCTCTTCTTAAAATATCTGCTTCACCTAAAGTATATCCTGCCATTACACTCGCTATTTGCATTATTTGTTCCTGATAGATAATTATTCCATAAGTACTTTCCAAAATAGATTTTAAGTCATCAGTTAAATATGTAACTTTTTCTTTGCCTTCTTTTCTTCTAATATAGGAATCTATATTTTCCATAGGTCCTGGTCTAAATAACGCTATTATAACTGCTAAATCATCAAATGATTCTACATTAAATTTTCTAAGTACATTTTTCATACCAGTTGATTCAAACTGAAATATTCCATCTGTATCTACACTTTTAAAAAGTTCAATTGTTTTTTTATCATCAAGTGGTATTTTAGAAAAGTTAACACTTTTTATTTCTGAAAGTAATTCGCTTATTAATGACAAGTTAGTAATAGATAAAAAGTCCATTTTAAGTAAACCAAGTTCTTCTAAGTATGTCATATCATAACCTGTTATAAATTCATCATCTGATATTTTATAAAGTGGTATATATCTATCTAAATTTTCTCTAGATATAATTACACCTGCTGCATGAATTGATGTTTGTCTTTTTAAGTTTTCAAGGTGAGATGCAATATCATATATTCTAGTTAATAATGTATCTTTTTCCAATCTATCTTTTACTAAATCACTTTTTTTGTTTTCTGAAAGAGATAAATTAGAATCTATTAATTTAATAAAATCATCTGTTTTTTGACTAGGTAAATCAAATATTCTAGATATATCTCTTAATACTTGTTTTGCTTTTAATGTAGAAAATGTAAGAATTTGTGCAACTCTTTTATTACCATATTTATTTTCAACATATTTTATTACTTCATCTCTTCTTGAAGCATCAAAGTCCATATCAATATCTGGCATTGTTACTCTTTCTGGATTTAAAAATCTTTCAAATAATAAATCATATTTAATTGGATCTATATCTGTTATACCAAGTGAGTAACTAACAAGGCTTCCAGCTGCACTACCTCTTCCAGGTCCTACTAATATATTATTTCTTTTTGAATATCTTACATAATCAAATACAACTAAGAAATAATTACAAAATCCCATTTTATTTATAATATTTAATTCATACATTAATCTATCTGCGTATTTTATAGGAACTTTATTATCTAATCTTTTAAGTAATCCTTTTTTACATAACTCTGTTAAATATTTAAATTCATCAAAGTTTTCATCTTCATTATATTTTGGTAATAAACCTGTATTTTTTTCTATCTTTAAATTAACACTATCAATAATTATTTTATAATTGATAATATCATTTTTATCCATTAAATTAAGTACTTCATCATTATCTAACAAATAATTATAGTTATCAAATACATATTCTTTTTTATCACTTAATTTAACTCCATCTTTTATCATATATAAATATTTTAAGTATTCTTTATCTTCTTTATTTAATACTCTTATTTCATTTGCGAATACACATTTTTTATTTTTTATATCATTTCTTTCTTCTTTTGTTTTATATGATACAAATATATTTTTATAAAAAGGACTTATTTCATCATATATATTAAGTGATTCATAAGGAACAATACATAATACATTTTCACTATTTTCTTTTAGAATTTGTATAGTTTTTTCATTACTACATATATAACATAAATTTTGATATCCTTTATAATTTTCTGCATAAAGTAAAATACTATAATCATTTATCTTTACTTCAAGACCAATTATTGGTTTTATATCATATTTAAGCATTGTCTTATAAAATTCCATAACTCCAAACATATTATCATCTGTTATCGATAGTGCATTTATATTTAACTCTTTTGCTCTTTTTGCTAAAGATTCTATAGTATTTAAACTAGTAAGCAAGGAATAATTAGTTTTAACTCTTAATGGTATATAATTCATATTAATCCTCCTTACATTTATTGTACACAAAATACCAAATTATTACAATATAATTGACTTAAAACGAATAATATGTTAAAGTTATTAAGCAAGAAGTTTTTTTAAAGGAGGAATTAAAGTGTCTAAGAAAGTAACAGCAAAAAGACCAAATTCGGCTAATAACGTTTCTCATGCTAAAAATGTAACAAAAAGAAAACAAAAATTAAATTTCCAATATGTAACAATAAATGGTGTTAGATTTAAAACTACAGCTAGAGAAGCAAGAATACTTAGAAGATTAGCTAGCAAATAATTAAGTAACCAAATGGTTACTTTTTTTATTACCTAAAATAAGAAAAATTTGATATTTCTATCAAATTTATCTATATTTTTTTATTTCATTATTTAAAAGTACTACAAAATCATCTATTGATATTGTAACTGTTTCAGTACTTCCATGTTTTCTATATGATATATTACCATTTTCTTTTTCTTTATCACCTAAAATAATAACTAATGGTATTTTCTTTAAGTTTGCTTCTCTTAATTTATATCCAAGTTTTTCTTCTCTATCATCAAGTTCAACTCTTATATTATTTTCTCTTAAAGTATTTTCTATAGTTTTAGCATATCTTAAATGATATTCATTATTAACTGGTATAATAGTTGCTTCTACTGGAGAAAGCCAAAGTGGAAGTGCTCCTTTTGTTTCTTCTAGTAAGAATGCTAAGAATCTATCTAATGATCCTAAAATCGCTCTATGAATAACAACTGGTCTTTTTTTACTTCCATCTTTATCTATATAACTTAAATCAAATCTTTCTGGAAGAAGGAAATCTAGTTGACAAGTTGAAAGTGTTACATCATGTCCAATAGCAGATTTAACTTGTACATCAAGCTTTGGTCCATAGAATGCTGCCTCACCTTTTGCTTCATAAAATGGAATATTAAGTTCTGTTAAAACATTTCTAAGTTCATTTTCAGCACTTTCCCACATTTCATCATCATCAAAATATTTTTCTTTATCTTCTTTATCTCTAAGTGATAATCTAAATTCATAATCATTAAATCCAAAGTCTTTATAAGTATCAAGTATTAATTTAACAACTCCTGCAAATTCATCTTTTATTTGTTCTTTGCTGCAGAATATATGTGAATCATTTTGAGTAAATGCTCTTGTTCTTTCTATACCACAAACAGCACCTGATGCTTCATATCTAAAGTCATTAGCAACTTCAGCAAGTCTTATAGGTAAATCTCTATATGAATGAAGTGAATTTTTATAAATCATCATATGATGAGGACAATTCATTGGTCTTAATACATATTCTTCTTCATCTAACTTCATAACAGGGAACATATCTTCTTTATAATGATCCCAGTGACCAGATGTTTTATATAAATCAACACTACCTAAACTTGGTGTCCATACATGTTTGTATCCTAATTTTATTTCTTTATCTTGAATATATCTTTCAAGTAATAGTCTAATCATACCACCATTAGGAAGCCATAAAGGAAGTCCCTTACCTACTAATTCTGAATTTGTAAATATTTCTAAGTCTTTGCCTATTTTTCTATGGTCTCTTTCTTTTGCTTCTTCTAGTAATTTTAAGTGTGCATCTAAATCTTCTTCTGTATTAAAACATACACCATATATTCTTTGAAGCATTTTATTTTTAGAATCACCCTTATAATAAGCACCTGATACTTTTAATAATTTAAAGTATTTCATATCTTTAGTAGTATTCATATGTGGTCCACGGCATAAATCAACAAAATCATCTTGTTTATATGCACTTATTGTTTCACTATCATCTAAGTTTTTAATAATATCTACTTTATATGGATCATCCTTAAACATTGCTAGAGCTTCTTCTTTAGTAAGTTCTAATCTTTTAATTAATTTATTACTTTTTGATATTTTTTTCATTTCTTTTTCTATTTTAGGTAAATCTTCTTCTTTTATAACTTCATCACCTAAATCAATATCATAGTAAAAACCTTCTTCTATAACAGGTCCAACCCAAAACTTTGCATTTGGATATAAATGTCTTACAGCATGCGCTAAAAGATGTGCACAGCTATGATTAAGTGTATTTAATTCTTTATTTTCTTTTATATTGATCATTTTTCTTCTCCTCCATTAAATCTTTAGAATATTCTTTTTTTAAATCTTTGATTTGTTTATCTATAATTTCAGTATTTTCACCCTTCATAGATAACTTCTTTTTTTCTAAAAATAAATCTGTCAATTTTTGCATAAACTCTTTCTTTTCCATATTTCCTCCAAAGAAAAAAGGATGGCATTTAAGGAGTGCATGTGCACGGTACCATCCTTTATTTTACTTAATTTAGATAACGGCCTTTAAAACCGAAAATTATTAATTTCACTCAGAAGTAGTAACTTATTAACTAACTAATTAGCCTTCCACCAATAGCTAACTCTCTTTATAGTAATCATTAATAAATCATGTCTTCGTCACAGATTTACAAATAAATAATATCACATTTTATAAAATATGTAAACATAATTAATGATTTTTATTTAATGATTCAACCATTTTTTTAACATATGTTGTAATTTCTTCCATTGTTTCTTCTTTTGGAATATTAAATATATATTGATGAAGTAATAACTGACACATTAATGATGATTTATCATATATTGGAGATGTTGCCTTTGAATAAGATTTATAATTTTCAAAACCAGAATTATAATTATCCGCAAATGTTGAATAATGGTTTTTTCTACCATCACCACATAAAAATATACCTGGTATATTACATTTTATAAAACATTCACTAACAATACATCCATATAAAATCATATATTTTTTTACTAAAGAATGTCCAATATTTTGTATTGATGGATAGGGAGTAAAATTATTATTATCTACTATTGTGTGAAGTTCTGCAAGTTCTATTATTGTTTCTTTTAACTCTTTACAAACATTATCTTCTGAAATTATTTTAGGTATATCGCCATACACTAAATTTTTATTTGCCTTAATTTTTGTTTTAAGTATTTTATAATCTCTAATTATTCCATTTCTATCTATTTCAATAAATAAACTAATTGCATTTTTCATTTTATCAGCATTTAATGATGCCTTTTGTTTACTAAAATTAACTCCTGTTTTAAAAAATTCTGTTGCATCTTTAAAATTACCTAATGAGTATACATCAGCGATATGAATACCTAAAATAAATATTCCATCACTTGTTTTTTCAATTGATAAACCATCATCTATCTTACTTGTTGCATTACTTTTTATATTATTATCACTATCAATCATAGCTTCATTATCAATAGTTATTATGTATTCATTATCAAGTAATACTCTATTATCATATTTATCTATTGTAAGTGATTCAATCTTTCTTTTTAATACATCTTTATCAAAGGATATATCATTTATTCCAAGCAAATTATAAAATTCCTTTTTGTTTAAATTTAAGCATTTGATATTTATTATATAATTTAATAAGTTTTTATAATATAAGAACCTATTTACTTTCTTATTTTTAGCATTGTATACAAAATTATAAAGAAGTGTATTAAAATCTCTTCCTTTAAAATCAATGCTTTCACTAAGTAGTTCTAAATTAGAAAATATTAATTTTAATGATTCATTAATGCTATCTGATTTTAAAATTTTTTCAGTAACATTTTCAAATTTAATAATTGTTTCAAGTTCAACAATATCAAGATCAATCTTATCAGCAATTGCATCTTTAAGCATATTAATATGTAATAATACATGTTTTATCGAATTAAATAATTCAATATCATTTTCATTCAAACTAAGAACTTTATTTTTTAAAGAATCACCTAAATCATTTAATATATTTATTGCTTTTTTTACATCAGAAAACTTATTATATTTTAAATTATTTAAATATTTAAAAACATTATGAACTTCTTTTTTAGATAAATAATCTTCACTATTCATTGATAAAAGATACTTTTTAATTTCGATTATATCACAAAATTGCTTCTTAAACTTTTTATAAGTAATGCCTTCAGAAGAATATTTACTATATAACTGTTTTGAACTTGGAACACCACTTCTAAATAAATCAATAATACCTACCATATACTTTCTCCATACATCTAATTTCTTTTATTTTCACTTATTAAAGTTAAATCATCCGTTATAAATTTAATACGTTCTATTATACGTTTTGCTTTAATTTTATCAATTTTATCTTTACTTTCACTTAAATGTACTTCAAGTTCTTCTATTGATAAATTAGATGTAAAAAATGTTGGAAGTTTTTCATCCATTCTATACTGAATAATTGGTCCTAATATTTCATCTCTTGACCATGATGATATATTTTCTGCTCCTATATCATCTAAAAGTAGTAAGTCTGCTTTTTTAGCAAATTCAAATTTTTCTTCAAAATCTTTTCCAAAAGATGATTTTAAATTTCTTAAAAATTCTGGATAATAAATAAGTGCGCCCTTATAACCATCTTTAACAAGTTCATTAATCATTGCTGAGACTATATACGATTTACCAGAGCCAAAATTACCACTTAAATACAATCCTTTACAAGCTTTACCTTCTTTATAATTCTTTATAAAATTTATAACCCATTTTATTAGTTCTTTTCTTTTTTTATCATCGGTATAAATATCTTTCATTTTTGCATTTCTAACTTCTTTAGAAACCTCAAAGAAATAACCATCTTTTATATATTCTATATCATGTAAAATTTTATTTTTGTATTTACAAGTTTTATGTGAAAAATTAAGATTACCATCTACAATAATTGGTTCATAAAAGCATCCTACAACTTCATTTTTACAAGTTTCAATACCTTTACAATTTTTGCAATTTTCTTTTTCATTAAAGCACTGCTTTAAACTAGATGTATATTTCATTAAAATCTTATCATTTAAATTAATTGATTGAGTAAATTTTTTAAACTCTGGATTTTTATTTTCTTTAAAATATTCTACTTCTAAATCAGTTAAATTTTTATTTTTCTTTTCATTAATTATTTCTTCTGCTTTAATCATATTATCACCTTTTTACTACATAAAATCTTTAAGTAAATCTTTTACTTCTTCTTCTTCTTTTTCACTCATCTTTTCTTTTTCTATTTTCTTGTTAAACCACTCAGGAACAATTGTTTCATCTTTTTTATATGTCTTAACACTTTTTTGAACCATACTTTTTCTTTTCTTAAACTCTTTTTCTGCTTGATTCATCGCATCTTCCGCAGTTTCAATGTTAAGTCTCTTCCATTGTCCCGCAATAGTTTCAACAAAGTTCTTTGTTAGCTTTTTATTATTTATTTTCATAACATAATCTAATAATACATTAACAACTGCTGGTTTTAAATTTAAATCAACCATTAAGCTTTCAATCAAATTTAAATCTCTAGTTGTTGGTTTTGCTCCATTATATTTTGCTTTTAAGAAATTATATGGAGATACTGTTTCAAATATATAAATCATTTTTGCTCTTTTACTATCATTACCTATTGGATTTCTTAAATATTCTGGTTGCTTTTGATATATAAGTGATGGAAGTTTTCCATTATTTTCAAATTGATAATAATTTCTAGCATTTTTTCTAAATAAATTTTTATCAACATTGTGTTTTTCATTTATAGAATTAATTATTATTCCTTTTATTTCATCAATGTCCAAATTATAAATATATGATATATTTTGAATCAAAATTTTTTCATCTTTTGTAAAATCAGTTTTTGCAAGCAACCCTTTTGGAAGTATAGATAAAAGCATATCAAAGTCTACTTTACTTTCAATATCTAAATCAAGTTTATGAACACTTTTTATATCACTTGCTGAATTTAAGAACGTATTACCTGATACACTATCAAATACTTCTGAAAAAGACTTTGTTATATCTTTATAACTACTATAATTAATTCTTGGAACTTTAAATCTATTAACTAATCTTTCATATTCTTTTTTACCAACATTATTATAAAGTACAATATTAAGTATTGGATGAGAAAATATTTCATGCGCAGATAATGGTGAAAATATTTCATATATATATGTGTTAACATCTTCACCTTCTTTGAAGTATGATTTAATAAGACCTATTGCTTCTAGTTTTTCTCTTGAAATAACTATATCACTTAATTTCATTCTCATACTTGTCATTAAGTGATGATGTGAATTTTCTTCGCTCATAAATTCATTTTTATCTAAATCAAGACATAATGTAAGATAAAGATTTATTGCACTATTTCCTATAATTGGTTGATAAAGCATAGTTAATATTTTACTATCATTTTCTTGTAAAATAGTTTTATTAACTACAATATATGTATCTGCGGGTAAAATATTAACCATAAACTCCTCCTAAAACTTATAATTATTATAAAATAAATTTAAACTATTTACAATAAAATTCATAACTTTATAGTTATGAATTTAATAATTTAAAGATTGTCATATGTTTTAATTAATTTGTAGTTATCATCTTTTTTTTCAAGTTCAAAATATGATGAATTACTTATATAACTACTTTCACATGTTCCATTTGATATAGCATATGGGAAAAACATTTTATCTCTTTCTAATGTATCACACACTGATTTTATATAATTATCAAAATAAATATTATAATTTATATTGCAAATAAATTTACTATCTTTATAAAAACATCCTAAAACATCAACTTTTACATTTTTAGGATATGCTAAATTAGCATCTGATTTTTTAATATCATCAACATAATTACTAATAACATTTTTAAACTTAATTAATTTTTCAGTATATGTGTTTGAATCAAAATATACTAATTTTTTATTATCATTTTGTATAAGTTCATCAGATAAAATCTTAAAACTAATATTATTATCAAGAGTTACAATGTTATCAGTTAATGTATAAGTACCATTAACAACATTGTAATAACTTTCTTCTTCATTTTTATATCTATATTCATACTTATCATTGTTAAATTTAACATAAGAACTACCTTCAATATTAAGTATATATTTTTTATTTGATAAAACATTATTACTAATTACGGTATCCTTTTTATCATTAAAAAATAATTTACCTATAAAAATGCCAAGAATAAAAGTAAATAAAATACTAGTTATATAAATTACTATTTTTTTCATATTTCACCTTTTCTTATATTAATTGTAACAAAAAAAATACTCTTTGAAAAGAGTATTTTAAATATCAAAATAATATTTTGTATTATCTTTTTTTAAATTTAATACTGGTGCATTTTCTTCTTTTTCTTCACCATCTTCTAATTTTTTTAAATAATTAAATGCTTCTGTATCCGAAAGTGAATTTAATTTTTCTACTTCATCTGGACTAGCATTTAAAATTGTTTTAACATACTTCTTATATTTGTTTATTAATATATTTATTTTTTCCTTATTTGTAACCATTTAGGCATCTCCTCCTATGCGATTATATATTATAAAGTAAGTAAGGCAAAAAGTCAAACATCTAGCATTTATTTATAAATTCTTCTATTAACAATCTACTATTAATATCATTTTTCATTGATTCTGGATGCCACTGAACACCAACATAAAATTTTTTATTTTTATCTTCTACTCCTTCAATTACAAAATCATCACTATATGAACTAATATCCAAATTAGTATTAACAACACAATATTTATGCCTACTATTTACATACATACTGTTACAATTTAATATTTTATAAATAAAAGAATTATCTTTTATTGTAACTCTATGCACGTATTCATTTTTACTATAATGGTTATCTGTATCTAATAATTCAACATTACCATTAAATGCTTCTGCCATACACTGCATACCTAAGCATATTCCAAAAGTTGGTATATCTTTTTCATTTAAGTACCTGCAAAGTTTTAAATCAATATCACTGTAATTATCCCCTCCTGGTAAAATTACTCCATCACATATATTAATTATTTCCATTACTTTATTAAAGTCCATATCATCTGTTAAAACAATTCCAATTATTATTATGTCAAAAGGATTTAAATAATTAATGATTTCATTACTAATTACCTTATACTTTTCTTCATTTCTAAGAACAATTCCAATTTTTTTCATATACACCTCATATCTATCATTAAATATAATATGAAAAGATATAGAAATTTATTATTAGTAACAGTATTTATATTTTTAGAATTATTTTTTTTATATAACCCTAAATTTATAATAAATAACTTTAATAAAACATTAAATATATGTTTATATAGCTTACTTCCAAGTATGTTTATATCAATTTTAATTAGTCAAATATTAATAAATTTAAATTTTGAAAGATATATTCCAAAAAAAATAAAAAACGCTATAACAAAGTTATTTAATATTTCACCAAATGAATTTTCTTGTTTTTTATTATCTATGTTAAGTGGATATCCTAACAACGCAAAACTATTAAATGATAGTAAAAATTTAAATAATATAATTCATTATACAAATTTTGTTAATCCAATTTTTTTAATCACTACTGTTGGATGTTTATATTTAAAAGATATAAAATTAGCAATTATTATACTGTTAACACAATATATTTCTAATTTTATACTAGGTATATATTTTAGAAATAAAAATGAACCCTATAGCATTATAAAAACAAGTAAAAATATAAATTTTTTATCTATATATTCAAATTCACTAAAAAATACAGTAATATCATTATCTATTATTTTCGCAAACATATTATTTTTTTCTGTAATAATTAGTATTGCTAAAACATTAATAGATATAAATCCTATAGTTAATAGTTTAATATTTGGATTAATAGAATTTTCTAATGGTATATATCTTATTTCAATATCTACTTCAAATAAGTTTTTACAAGGTCTTATAATAACAATTATTATTACATTTGGTAGCTTTAGTATGCATATGCAAGAGCTTTCATTAAATAAAAAAATAAGATACTTGAAATATATTAAATATAGAATAGTTAATATATTACTTTCTCTTATTATTTATTTTATACTATTTAGTTTTGTATAATTATTTTCATTATTTTATCTTTATCATTTACTTTAATATTAATTTTAATTATATAATAATTTTCTTGTTGAACTATCGAATACTTAGTACTCTTAAATTCACAGTTATCAGGTAATTCATATATAGTATTATCATATGTAATTGAATTATTATCTAATGATATAGTTTTATTATTTGGAACCCATTCTTTACTTGTAATAGTAATTGTATTTCCATTTGATGATACTGTCATATCTGCAGCAACACTAATATCACTATAAATTTTTTCAAGTAAAGTAGACTGATATACAGAATATTGTTGTTCTATTACAAGGTCTGTTTCTTCACTACTTACAACTACAACAGTTTTAATTAAATAAACCATTACAACCATAATTAATGAAAAACTTACAACAACTTCTACTAATGTAAATCCTTTATTATTTTTCATATTTCCTCCTAATTACTATTACAAGATGATTGATCATATCCACAATATGTTATTTTAGCATATCCATTACCAGAATTACCTGTGATTGTTCCTGTTCCATCATGATTAGGCATTTTTTCATTACCCGCAACCATTTTTGCATTTTGAAATATTTTTCCTGAATAATGATATGAACACTCAATATTAGTTGTTCCATCAGTACATCCAGATTTAGGTGTTAAAGATGACGCTGATGATATTGCAACACATCCAGCATATCCAGAAATGTATGATGAACCTCCTCCGGCAGATGCTATATGTCCTGAACTTGAACCACCATAGTAGCCGCTACCACCACCGGTTGCATTATTACCATCAGTTCCATGTGCACCACCATAACCAAATCCACCAAATGATTTTCCTGGATCTGTATATCCAGCATTATTTGTAGCATCACAATATGTACCAGTCGTTGATATAATTCCTGCAGCTGTTTGTGTTGCACCTAATCCTACACAATAATCTGCAAAATCACCTGAACCGGGTAATCCATTTAATGCACCACCTGCTCCACCAGTACCAGTTGAAGATCCTTGAGTAAATCTTCCACCTCCACCTGCAGCAACCATTACTCTTGATTTTAAACTAGCATCATCATTCCAAGTGCCGCTAGAAAGTCTTATATCAGTAGCTCCGCCTCCAGTTCCAAATGTTCGAGGTGCACCTGAGCAACAAGCTTGTCCCTGAGTTGAGCCACCACCATTATATCCTCCTGCAGCAGCTTGAAATACACCAGCAGGATTATTACTACCCTGTCCACCTACTTGTATGTATAAATTAGTTCCCTTTTCTAAATATATTTCACCATAAGTATATGCACCTTTACCACCTGAATTACCTCCTTGAGCTCCCCAGGCTTCTATCTTATAATATCCATTCATTGGAACAGTGTAAGTTTGTTCTGAACCTGTATAATTAAATTTAGCAATTGTTTGAATTTCTTCCTCTTCTTCACCACAACTAACGCCTACTAATGAATAACTATAATCATTATATATAACAATATATCTATATACACATTTACTATCATTTTCAATATTACTTAATTCTTTTTGTATATTTTTTTTAAGTACACCACTACTTATTAATTTAGTCATATCATATGTAGAAAAATATAATTGTTTTACATTTAATTCTTTAAAAAAAGTTACATTGCTTACTTTTATACTTTGTCCATTTAAATAATTATTAACATCTATATATCCATTTATATTAGCATTAACTTTAAAATCATTTACATATTTATATAAATACTTTTTAACAGCATTCGCACTATATAATCCATCTACAGTATTATATTTTGTTAATTCATTTTTTTCTTTCACATAAGACTCCATAGAATTAACATATAAGGTAGTTATCGCAAGTGCTACAACTGTTAATACTATGATAGTTTCAGCTAAAAAATATCCTTTATTATTATTTTTTAACATTTTTATCACCCTATTCTTGATATTCTTATAGAAATATTATATAATATTTTTAGGATAAATACTAGGGGTAAAAATGTATTTATAAGAATAAAAAAGATAAAAAGAGGGTAAATTTATGTTAAAGACGTTTAATTTTGAAAAACTACCAATAGTTGAAATAGTTAATGAAATAATTATAGATGCTACTAAAAACAGGGCCAGTGATATTCATATTGACCCATTTAATGATGTATTAAAAATAAGAATAAGAATTGATGGAACATTAATAGATTATGCAACTGTTCCAAATGATTATAAGAAAAATTTAGTAACAAGAATAAAGATAATTGCAGGAATGAATATTACAGAAAATAGATTACCTCAAGATGGTGCTATAAAAACATCTCTTAATGGTATTCCTCTTGATATGCGTGTATCTTCCCTTCCTACTAATAATGGTGAAAAAATAGTTATTCGTATTCTTGATTATTCTATGAGTATACAAGGTCTTGAACAATTAGGATTTACTAAAGATAATTTTGAAAAAATAATGAAAATGATAAATTTACCAAATGGAATTATATTAGTAACAGGTGCTACTGGTACAGGTAAATCTACTACAGTATATTCTATCTTACAAAGATTAAATCGTGAAGAAGCAAATGTTATCACAGTTGAAGATCCAGTTGAAATGGATATTCCAGGTGTAAACCAAGTACAAGTTAATAGTGAAATTGGTCTTACTTTTGCTAATGTACTTAGATCTATATTAAGACAAGACCCTGATATAATTATGATTGGTGAAATTCGTGATGATGAAACAGCTACTATTGCAGTTCGTGCATCAGTTACAGGACACTTAGTATTATCAACAATACATACAAATAACTCTCTTAATACAATTGAAAGACTTCTTGATATGGAAGTTGAAAGATACTTACTTGCAGCTTCATTATCTGGAATAATTTCTCAAAAACTTGCTAGAAAGTTATGTCCACATTGTAGAAAAAAAATTACACCTACCCCATATGAAAAATATTTATTTAAGAAAAATCTTGGTATAGATCTTAACGAAATATATGTTGCAGGAGATGGTTGTGATAATTGTATGAATGGTTATCGTGGTCGTATCGCAATACATGAAGTATTACTAATAGATGAAGATATTAGAGATGCAATTTCAAATAATGTTAGAAAAGAAGATTTAAGAAAACTAGTATACAGTGAAAATGTACATACACTTTTACAAGATGGACTTATTAAAGTTGCTCAAGGATTAACTTCATTTGAAGAAATAATTAAATTAATTGAATTAGATGTTGAAGATATAGTTATTCCAAAAGGTGAAAATGCAGAAAATAATAATGTACAAGATAGTAATGTTGAGCAAAAATAAAACACATCACAAGATATGTTTTTTTAATTTTCATTTATTTTGTTAATTTATTAATTTCTTCTATTGATAAGCCTGTTATATCTGATATGTCTTCTATAGACATATTTTTATTCAACATGCTTTTAGCAGTTTGTTTTATTCCATCATTAATACCTGATGTATAACCCTGTTCTATACCTTGAGATATACCTTCTTCTTTGGCCTCTGAAAGCAAACTATTTTGTATTTTCTTTTTATCCTCTTCTTCACTCATATACTTTTGAAATTCTGGATCATCATTTACTATTGTTACATTTGTTATATATTTATCTACTATCTTATCTTTTGGCATATTTTTTTAGCTCCTTTTTATCTAAATCA
>OJNH01000041.1_pt1 | contig 105911 bp, 82 predicted proteins | sample 1597361 | NCBI WGS metagenome assembly OJNH01 (sample SAMEA2452136, study PRJEB22498) | human gut metagenome | biome: human feces; feature: human gut; material: feces | place: Australia | collected 2012
CTGTATTTCAATTAATTCAAAGAGCGATTAGTCCACTTTAACGGGACAGTAGTGATGTCAATTAAATTGAAAGTCGTCGAAAGTAATTTGGGAAAAGTAAACCAAAAACCAGCTCTTTATGCAAAAGTTCAAAGTTACGTCACATTCACTACCGAGGAATTTGCCAACCGTGTCAGCACCAACCACGGTGTCAGTCTGAGCAACGCCAAAGCAGTGCTCAACGCATTGAGCATGGAGATGCTTGACTGTCTGTGCAACGGACACAACGTCAAGATTGACGGAATCGGAACATTCTCCCTAAATCTTACCGGTAAGGTCACCTTAAACAAAAACAACAGGGTTTCTGCCAAAGAACTGCACCTAAACGGCATTAGGCTTACTCCCGACAAAGCCGCCCTCCGCATACTGGACGATACTAACCTTGAGATTGTCAATAAGGATGCCGAACAACCTGTGGCCATTACTCTCGAGGAAGCGGAGGCTGTTGCAATTCGCATGTTGAAAGATTCACCCGTATTCTATACAAGCGACTTTGCATTCAAGACGCGATTGTCCAAACACCTTTCCTATAAATACCTTAAACAACTTACGCAGAAAGGGGTGTTGAAACGAGAGGGGTCTAAAAGACTGTATGCCTACACCAAAGCATAAGCCTGTTGCAGCACAATCCAATAGACAAAACAGTTGCAGCTTTGTTATCTATACGAGTACGAACCATGCTGGAGTGTACTTAAAGAAGCAACCGCATGCACGTCATCGGCTCACTTACATTCTTACGCCGTTACTGTCCAGATATTCAGCAAATATACGTGCAGCCGACTCTACCTTTGCGGCACACGGTCTGGTCTTGTAGTAACTGGCGTTGCGCTTTGCGGGCACATAGTCGGTGTTGGGTACATCGCCTTTTAATCCCAGCAGTTCGGCACAGACGAGGCTTCCGTTAAGTTCCTTGAAGCGAGCAAGCAAATTCTGCACCGTCTTATAGCAGTGCGCTTTTCCTATGCGATCGTCTGCTTTGGTCTGTCCATCATTCAAACCAGCCAGAATTACGAGGCCAGAGACGGCCCCGCACATCATTCTCATGCGGCCTACTCCACCGCCAAAGCCAGCGGCCAAGGCCATGGCTTGTACGGGTGTCAGTCCATAGAGGTCGGCGAATGCACCGACAACGCTCTGGCAACAGCCGTATCCGCTCATGAACAACTCTACCGCTTTATTTATCCGCTCTTCCATAAGGCATCTGTAATTACTTGTGAATGTGGCAGTCTGTTACTGTATATAATACTCTTATATGTTCTCTTTGTCTTTGTTAAAGACCCAACCTTTCCGTCCGTCTGACAGCACAACTTCGGACCATGCCGGCAGAGTTGTGTCCGTAAGGGTAACCTTGGTGCCACCGTGTAGAGTAAATATGGCTGTACCTGTGGTGTCGGGGGTGCTGCGTAGCGGTGTTGTTGTCATTATGATTGCCCCTGAACGGTCTGTAAACCTGCGGTGTTGTGTAAAAGCAAAGATGTTTGACAGCACAAGACCTGTTGCCGACAACATAATCATAACCAAAGACCCCTTCCGCAATAACTTGTTGCCTGACAGACGGCGGAAATACGCACAACATACAACAGCAAGCAGGCAAAGTACCGACACCATTGCCCAGCCGTCAGTTGACAGGATATTTACAAATGAGTTGAATGAATATATCAATTCCAAGTCTGTGGCAGAGTAAAACTTGTCGGCGGTTTGTGCGCGCGCCATTGTAAGATTGTGACGCAAGTCTCTGTCAGACGGACTATAGCGCACGGCACGTTCATATGACAATATCGCTTCTGGTATTTTCTTAAGTCTGTAATAACAGTTGCCTGCGTTATAAAGCAGATTGTAGTCTTGAGGGTATTTTTTAAGCAACATATTGTACTGCCACAGAGCCTTGTCATAGTGGTGGTGCAGATATAGACTATCGGCTCCGTTTTTTGTCTGGCAATGCCCGTCAGATATGTTGAAAGCAAGCAATGCGGCAAGCAGCAGAACGAGCTGATACGCACGGCGTTGCGTTTTTTTACATTTCCTTTTCTTTAATTGTTTCTTTAATTTTTTCATGAGTTCACAGGCTTGATTATGGAGCACATTCATTTCTGGCAGCATTGAACCTGTCGCTCCATAGGCGTACATTCCACACTTATCCATGAATTCCATACTGGCATCAATGTCTGCATCTTCAACATTGTATTTGAGTAAAGCCTCTCTTACTTGTTCCCGGCTTGGTTCGCCGGCAGGCAAATCAGCTCGGTCTGCAATGAACTGCTTGAAAGCAGCAAGCAGGCGTCCGCAATATTCCGACGCACTTACGTTCGGTTCATTGCATTGAGGCAATGCTAAGTCACTGTCTTTACCGCTTAGACGCCGAATACCTTGTTTTGGGAGTTTTCTGGCAAGACGTATGATAGCAGTCCTAAATAGCAGCAAGATAAAAAGTACGGCATAAGCTAACCAAAACGGCAGGCCAAGCCAGAAAGTGCCACTGACATCTGGCTCAACATCGTCAAGATGGATGTCTCTGATGTCATCGTTGCGGAGCCTCTGTCTTGCTGCAAATGAATTCGGATTGCCTTTCCCCACGTTTATTCTAATAGCTTTGCCGGTAGATATTGTGTGGTATGAAGCATCCTGAGGGTTGAAATAAACGAATTTTACTGGAGGAATAACAAATGTGCCTTTGTGGTTTGGCGTGGCAGAATAATTTACAAGCAATTGGCCTGTCAGTCCGTTAGCCGTTAATTCGGTCTTGACATTAGCCACCGGGTCATATGTTTCGAAATCAACGGGAAATTCCACCTCTGGCGGTGATATTAGGTCAATGTTACCCGTTCCGCTGACAATTACTTGAAGGTTGAATGTTTCGTTTTCTCGGATATCCTTTGTCAACATTTTAGCCGAGATATTAAAGTCGCGCCCAACAGCGCCTCCAAATCCAGCAGGAGATGTCGGCAGCGGGTTCACTATTATGCTGACAGCAGGAGCACTTACAGAATGATTTACTCTTGTAATGGCATTTGAACCAAAAAAGAATGCGTCAACAGGATCTACGTTTCTGTTGGGAAAGGCAATGACGCCATCAAATTTGATTGAAGGGATTTTCAGCTGTCCGCTTTGCTGTGGAAACATCACATACTGACTCCAGACGGTAGTTTGGGTAGTACGACCGTTATGGCGGGTCACAGTTAGGTGCTTGTCCTTTGACATGGGTATCTCTTTTGCAACAAAGCCCTTAAGGTCAGGCATTTTACCCTGCAGCTGCTCAAGCATTAGGTTAGTATAGACATTGTATGATAATAATATCGGCTCCTGCTCATAGACCTCATGCTTGCTGGCAGTTGTTGTAATATAAAGATCGGACGGGTTTATTTTGTGGTAGTCTGCATCAGCACCTGAACTGCTGTATCTGATACGGTTGTTTTGAGACGTAGCACGTCTTGCGCCACTGCCCAACTTCACGACCTTGACATGCGGTCTGTTTGACATGTAAGTCCTGCCACCAAAACTTATGGCTGCCGATGGTAAAGTAAAACTGCCCTCTTTTTCTGCAATAAGAGTATAGGTGAATGACGTTGACGAACTTTGTGTGACATGTCCGTTTATTGACTGGTAGCTTTGGCTGGTTGAGACTGCTGGACCATATACAATTCTAAACCCATAGATTGACGGGATATGAGGCTCAGTGTTAACACTTGTATTGATAGTGTATTGCAATCTGAACTGCTCTCCTGTCGAAACAACAGCAGGAGCCTTTGCCGTAAAACTCACTGCGGCATTTACATCCAAGACTAAAAACAGTGAAAAAAAAGTAATGTAGAAATATTTCATGTCAATGATTGTTGCTTGATATTTACCAGAAAACATGATGTCAACAGCAGACAACATCTTCCGTTTCTCCCAAAAATGCCCTGCGCAATTGTTTACCAGTTTTTCTCCAGATATTTTCTTGAATTAGGCTTTTGCTTGTGCTTCAGTTTCTCTTGTGTCTTGCGTTCTTTCATTTGTACCGCACGCAGCATTTGTTCCGCATTTTGTTTTGACATGCTTCCGTCTGTCGGCTTCTTCTGGTTTGGGGCATCCGTCTTGCCTTGATTTTGGTTGTCTTGGTTGTTTTTTTGCTTGTCCTGTTTGTTTTGCTGTGGATCTGGTTGTGGAGAAGATTTTCCAGGATTTTTTTTCAGCATAAACTGAGCCATAGCAAGATTGTATCTCACCCTGTTGTCTTTCGGGTCTGCCCTAAGGGATTCCTTGAACGCCTCCACTGCCTTATCATACTGTTTGGTAAAATAATATATGCAGCCCATATTGTGATTGATGGCTTTTTTCATCAGTTTGGAGGAAGTATACGAGGCACTCTTTTCATACTCCTTCATTGCATCTTGTCCCTTTCCCTGCCTAAGATACGTGTTGCCTAAATTATAATGAGCCTTGAAGTTAGCCTGATCTGCAGCAATGGCTTTCTTATAGTTTATTATGGCCAAAGAGTCATGCTTTCTGTTGAATGACACATTGCCTTTGTGTGTATGTATTTTTGTTACTGTCTGTGCAGGTGTCGGCATACAGGTTACAAACATCACAAAAAACACCACAAGTTTTGATGCGTTTCCGTGTTCCCAAAATCGTTCCCATTTTTCGCTGTAACGGCTCTTGCGGTATTGTACAACAACTTCCATCATTAACAGCACCAAAGATATTGCAGCGAGCCAAGGAAAGAGTTCGTTATACTCGGAATAGGTGGTTGTCTCCATCTCTGAGGCCTGAAGTTTCTTTAATTCGTTCACAAGCTGCTCCTGGGCAGAGTTAGTATTGTCAACGTGTATATATGTTCCATCTGTTCTGTTTGCCACATCTTTACACATTTGCTCGTTCAGACGAGAAATCACGATCTGGCCGTCCATGCTTCGTAAATAATTGCCTCCAACAATAACAGGAGCGCCTTTAGGTTCGCCAATTCCCATGACAAAAACTTTTATATCATTTTTCTTCAATTCCTTGATGGCATCGTCAATTCCACCTTCGTGATCTTCTCCATCTGTAATCATGACCAAAGCTTTTTTTACGCCTTTTTGAGCGGAGAAACTTCGGTTGCCTACCGAAAGAGCCTCGTTTATGGAAGTACCCTGAGTCGGTATCATACCAGTGTTGACTGCATCAAGGAACATGGTTATAGAGACATTGTCAGCAGAAATTGGAACTTGCAGAAAAGCGTTGCCTGCAAAAACCACCAAAGCCATTTTGTCGTTACGTAGTCGGTTGCATACAGATGACACAATCTGCTTCGCCTTATCCAAGCGGGTTGGTTTGACATCTTGGGCCATCATGGAATTGGAGACATCCAGAGCTACCACCACTTCAATACCTTTTACAGTATCAGTTTTCTGTCTTGTACCTATTTGCGGCCGTGCAAGCGACAGTATAAGGAAAAAAAGTGCAGAGACTAACAATATGAATTTAAACCAGACCCTTTTTTCTGACACATTGGACAAGAGAGAACAGACACTCTTCCAATTTCCCAGTTTTCCCAATAAATTACGTCTTTTTCTCAAGTTTAATGCAAACAATAGAAACAACAAAGGGATAAGGGTCAGTAAATACAGATATATAGGACTTTCAAATCTGAACATTATAAAAGAAAGTTTATTTTTATGGAATTTTTCTAAGTATGGTGTTTTTCAAAAACAGTTCAAGCAAGAGAGCAATCAGCCCGATGAGCAAGAACGGCTGATAGAATTCGTACTTCTTGGAGAAACCTGTTGTCGTTATTCTAGATTTTTCCAGTTTGGAGATATCGTAGTAAATGCTTTCTAACTCCTTGTTGTTTTTTGCCCTGTAGTATTTTCCCTTTGTAACAGCGGCAATCTCCTTCAACATCTGGGTGTCGATTTCTACGGGCATGTTGATATATTGTACCCCACCCCCAGGTAATGGATAAGGATATTTTGCGCTTCCATTTGTTCCTACGCCAATGGTGTAGATTCTGATTCCAAGTGATTTTGCCATTTCTGCAGCAGTTAGGGGCGAAATCTCCCCCATGTTGTTGGAACCGTCAGTAAGCAGAATGATTATCTTACTTTTGGCATGACTGTCTTTCAATCTGTTGATGGCATTGGCTATGCCCATGCCTATTGCCGTGCCGTCTTCAATCATACCTGTGGCAGGAAGGTCACATGTAATGTTTGAAAACATTTGGAGTAGTGCGCTATGGTCCGTTGTCAAGGGGCATTGAGTAAAGGCCTCACCAGAAAAAATTGTCAGACCTATGTTGTCGTTTTTCTGCCGATTTACAAAGTCCGACGCCACCTTGCGGGCCGCTTCAACTCTGTTGGGCTTGAAGTCCATCGCCAACATACTTGTAGAAACATCCATCGCCAGCATGATGTCTATGCCCTCTACATCGGTCTCTTTCCAACTTGTCGTTGACTGTGGGCGTGCCAAAACAACAACAATCATTGAAAAACACACCACACGCAACACGAAAGGTACCCACATTAATTTCTGCCTTAAAGTTTTTGGAGCGAATTGATATGCATTGGTTGAAGCAATTTTCAAAGCTGGTTCCTTCTTGCTTCTTACAAGAAAAAACCATATTGCATATGGTATAATCAACAGCAACAACAACAGATATGCAGGAAAAAGGAAACTCATGTGTGGATAATTTAAGTATGTCAGAACATCATATTATATATGGTATAGATTGACCATGCGACCAATCCGCACCCAAAAATCGCGACAATATAGTTTAGGAAGATAAGAATTATGCGCATTTTGTAGCTGCGTCTGACCTCTGGTTCAGAAGCCTGTTTCCTAACCCTTTTACCGGTTTCTTCCTTCGTTGCATCAATATATTCTGCTGCAAGTAGAAGATTTGTGTCTTTCTTTTCGCCGCTTCCGCTTATGCCAGCATATTTTATTAGGTCTGCCGTCTGAAACAGTTCCTTCAATTTCTCGAATAATGACTGTGGAGTATTGTCTTTAAGTTGTTCCATCACTTGCGATGTTGTCATAGCGGTAGCCTTAAAGTCATAACGCTTTTCAATATAAATTTTAAGTATATCGGCAAGCTCTGTAAAAAAAAGGTGAAGATATTCTGCGTCTGAGCCTTCTTTCTTCTTTAAATTATTCAGACGTCTAAGTGCGACTCTATGCGGTGGTCTCTCTGGCATAAATATTATCTTGGGGACAATGCGGTGATTATTTTTTATTTGCAATGCCATGTATAGGGCAAGAATGAGCATTGCCACTCCAATAATCCACGATAAGAAAGGCTTCTTCAAGTCGTTCCAATCATAGGAGACTTCTACATTTTCCATCGGACCGTTGATTTTTTCAACTTTCGTAGTGTCTACACTTGGTGACACGACTTTAAGAGCAAGCCCCTGACTGCTTTTAAGAACTTTTCCGTCTACTTGCACCTCAATTGGGGGTATGTAATAAAGTGCCGAGTCAAAAGAGGTAATTCTGTATGCTTCCGTTAAAGAAAGGCGTTTCCCTCCATCAAGCCGTTCTTCCTTCTCCGTATAATGATTCAGCACCTCAACTCCTTTTACAAGTTGGCTGTCTGGAAATTCTGGCATAACAACAACCTGATTACTGTTGGCCGTCACTTTCAGTTTCAAAAGCACCTGTTCACCGATATAAATCTGGTTTGTGTCCATCTTCATGCTGACAAACACCTGTCCATGCGACACAGTGGAACATAAAAAAAACAAAACAGATAAGATATATTTTGACATGCCTAGGCCGAATTTGTTTTGATAAATGATGTTATTTTCTTCTGTCGAACAGTTTCAACAAGGTGTTTACATAGTTTTCTTCCGTAGTAAGACTGATATAATCAATGTTTTGAGAACTGAAGAATTCCGACAATTGTCGCTCGTGGGCAATCCAATGACGTGCATGAGCATCTCGGACTTTTTTTGACGAGGTATCCAATACCAACTCGTTGCCGTTTTCACTGTCGCAGACTTTAACAAGTCCCAGGTCTGGTAATTGCTTCATAAAACGGTCGTATATCTGTATTGATGCTATCTCGTGTTTGCGCGATGCAATCATCAAGGTGTTCTTGTAATCAATCTGTCCGATAAAATCACTTAAAATGAAAACAGAGCAATGTTTCTTTTGGGTATTGACAAGGAATTCTAGAGCATTGGCCAGATTTGTGCCTTTCCCCTCTGGCTTCAATTCCAGCAACTCACGAATGATATACAGTATATGCTTGCGTCCCTTAAGCGGTGGAATATATTTCTCTATACGATCAGAATAGAAAATAATGCCGATTTTATCGTTGTTTTTTATTGCTGAATATGCTAGAGTGGCTGCAATTTCCGTCGCCATGTCACGAGAACTCCCATTATAAGTGCCACATTCCAGACTACCAGACACATCAATCATCAGCAGGACTGTCAATTCACGCTCTTCTTCATACAATTTTGTATAAGGGTGTCCGAATCTTGCTGTTACATTCCAGTCTATATCACGAATATCATCGCCTGTTTGATATTCTCTGACCTCGGAGAATGACATTCCCCGTCCTTTAAATGCCGAATGATATTCTCCAGCGAAAACATTGTCGGACAAGTCTCTAGTCTTGATATCAATTTGCCGTACCTTCCTTAACAATTCTGCGGTATCCATTGCAAGACATATTTAATACGACACTATACCTATGATATCTTCACGTTTTCCAATATGTGAGAAATTATCTTGTCGGAATCTATATTGTTGGCTTCCGCTTCATACGTCAATCCTATTCTGTGCCGCAACACATCGTGAGCCATTGCTCTGACATCGTCAGGAATAACATAACCGCGGTGTTTTAGGAATGCGTATGCTCTTGCGGCAAGTGCAAGATTGATACTTGCACGTGGCGAAGCCCCGAAGCTTATGTTTTGCCGAATGTCTGCCATTTTATATTGTTCGGGATATCTCGTGGCAAAAACAATGTCAGTAATATATTTCTCGATTTCTTCACTGATATAAATCTTTTTTGTCACTTCTCTGGCCTCATTGATTTCATTGATACCGACGAGTGGCTTGACCTCTTGACTTTTCCCCTTTATGTGGTTGTCAACGACAATGCGTTCCTCTTCAATTGTCGGATAATCAATCATCACTTTCAACATAAAACGGTCGACTTGTGCTTCAGGAAGTTGGTAGGTACCTTCCTGCTCTATGGGGTTTTGAGTTGCCAAAACAAGAAATGGCTTGGGCAGTTCAAATGTCTTGTTACCAATAGTCACTTGTCGCTCTTGCATTGCTTCAAGCAGGGCACTTTGCACTTTGGCGGGGGCGCGGTTTATTTCATCGGCCAAAACAAAGTTTGCAAAAACGGGTCCTTTTTTTACGGTGAAATCTTCTGTTTTCTGACTGTAGATCATTGTTCCGACAACGTCTGCAGGCAGAAGATCTGGAGTAAACTGTATACGTTTATAGCTGGCATCGACAATGCCAGCCAAAGTCTTTATTGCCAATGTCTTTGCAAGCCCTGGAACTCCCTCAAGAAGTATGTGGCCATCGCTGAGTAGACAGACAAGCAATGACTCTACAAGATGTGATTGCCCGACTATAACCTGACCCATTCCTGTTTTTATATTGGTGACTATGGCAGATTTACTTTCTATAAGTTCGTTAAGACTACGTATGTCAATGTTTTGTTCCATAATTCCTTTTTCGTGTTTTATTATGTTTATGCAAAAATACATCTTTCTATGTAATTAGATATTTAAAAAAAATTAAAAGTATTACTTTTGCAACTTAAATTAAACTTTGATGAGATATTACTACCCTAATGAATATAAGGCAATCTTCAAATTAGGCATCCCTATAAGCATAGGTCAAATCGGTCTGACATTGCAAAACCTAGCAGACAACATAATGGTTGGGCAACACTCTACAGAAGAGTTGGCAGCGGCTGGTTTTGTAAATAACATGTTTCTTATGGCCTTGCTCCTTACGTTTGGTTTTTCTATCGGATCTGTATCACAAATCGGAGCTTTATTCAGCCAAGGGAAGACTTCGCATATTGTAAGGGTCTTCAAAAGCAGTGTTATTGTTGATTTTCTGCAGGGTTGTTTAATGACCATAGGTCTTGTTATACTGTATTTCTGTCTGCCTTATATGGGACAACCTGACGAGTTGCTACCACTAATGAAACCGTATCTGCTGCTTCAGTTGGTATCGCTGCCTATAATGGCCGTTATTAACGCTTTCAGACAACTTACAGACAGCATAAACGACACAGTTGTAGGCATGGTGATTATGCTTGTCGGCAATGTCTGCAACATTGTATTGAACTGGTTGTTGATTTTTGGAAATTGGGGATTTCCCGAATTAGGCATTGTCGGTGCGGCTTGGGCAACATTGGCATCAAGAGTGTTCATGCTACTTGTCTACATTTATGTTTTTTTCTTTACCCACAGATATCACAAATACAGCAAACATTGGCATGCAACTTTGATTTCCCGCAAAGATTTGGCCTTGCTTAATCGCTTAGGGTGGCCCATATCACTGCAAATGGGCATGGAGTCGGCTTCTTTTGCTGTTGTTGCCGTATTCCTCGGTTGGATAGGTACAAATGCGCTTGCCGCCCATCAAGTAATGATAAATATCGCGAATGTTCTTTTTATGACATACGTAGGAGTGTCCAACGCCGTTGCCATTAGGGTAAGCAATCACAATGGTCTTGGCAACATGCTTGCAGTACGCCATGCTACATTTGCCGGATATGAGATGATACTTGCCCTTAGCATTATCTTAAGTTCTGTTGCCTTCATCTACAGACACGAGGTCTCATATCTGTTTACCGACAACAGTGAAGTGGCTTCAATCGTCACAACTCTTGCCTACCCCCTTGTTCTGTATCAATTTGGTGACGGCCTACAACTTATTTTTGCCAACGGGTTGAGGGGGCTTGGAGATGTCAAGAAGCTTATGAAATATTCATTTGTTGCCTATGTATTAGTGTCCCTGCCTATCAGTTACATCTTGGGTATCTGGATGAATTGGGGCACATTTGGCATTTGGATGGCATTCCCATTCGGGCTAACTCTTGCCGGACTGCTTTATATCAAGCGCTTCCTAAACGTGACTTCAACCCAGCAGCATAGTCTTGCCTTGTAGACTTTATTTGTTCATGTAAGCATCTGTGTTTCATGTGGCAAACATGTTCAATACCACCTTTGTCTTATGACAAAAGAGGACGTAATAGAATCAGAGACTATACCTTACTTTAGAACAGCTAAATCAGTTAACCCTGCGCACACCTGACAGCAAGCGCATATCACAGCAACCAAGAACGTTCGTGAAATGATGTAACCAGAACTGGTGTCATTCCGCTAACTAGCAGACTCGTGTCCGCTAGGTTAGTAGATTCGCGTCCGCTAAGCTAGCTGACACAAGTCTACTAGTTAGCGGAATACAGTAACCTCGCCAAGCAAGGCTCTATGATGTTTTTATTACAAAGCAAAATTGTGTCAACATGCAAATGAATACAAAGTCAAAAAAACTGCACCCCAAAAAGTTTTTTTGTCAGACTTTTGGGGTGCAATTTAAATTACAACGAAAAATGTGATTCTACATTCTGTTTTCGCTACGCTGTGTCCAAGTACTTATTTCTTATCCTTCTTGTTTTCGCTAAGATCAACTGCAAAGCTACAAGGCTTTCCACTCTGCGTCTTTGCTTTAATCCACAGCACGGGGTCTTTTGATGAATTTGCGGCCTTGACAACTTCGTCAAAATCTGTCTTTGTATTCATCTTGACTCCGTTTACCTCAAGAATAATAAGCCCCTTTGTAATACCGGCTTCTTTCATTTTCCCGTCCTTAATAGAGAAAACAAGAAGTCCATTAGAAAGAGCTAACTCTTTTTTCTGTTCAGCCGAAAGTGGCTTAAGAGCTATACCCAAGCTGTTGGTGTCAACTTCCGAAACCGTATCTGTAGTACCTTGAATATTCCTAAGTACGACTTCTTTATTATATGTCTTTTTCTTACGGATAAACGTTACAGTAATTTTATCACCAGGGCGATGCGTGGCAAGAATTTCTTTCATGTCTGCCATAGATTTGATAGGTTTGCTGTCAATGGCAGTGATAACGTCTTTTTCTTCAATGCCAGCAACTGCCGCTGCTCCATCAACTGGAACTTCCAAGACAATAATTCCTTCTGTTACTCCAAAATCAAGATCTGCATCAGTTTTGCCTTTGTCTTTTTGCTCGTCAACATATTTATTGAGATCCGCTCCGGATATGCCAAGCAAAGCACGTTGAACTGTTCCGTATTTTTTTAGATCTTCCACAACCTTGTTCATTATTGTTGTAGGGATAGCAAACCCATAACCAGTGAAAGAGCCGGTTTGACTATATAACATAGCATTAATACCAACAAGTTCTCCTTGTGCATTTACTAATGCACCACCAGAGTTTCCACTGTTGATAGCTGCGTCTGTCTGTATAAACGATTCAACGTCATTTGCATTCAATGAGCGAGATTTGGCACTTACGATACCAGCCGTCACTGTGCTTGTCAGATTAAACGGATTGCCTACGGCCAAAACCCATTCTCCGAGCTTCAACTTGTCACTGTCTCCTATTGGGATTGCGTGTAGCTTGTCTGCTTCTATTTTTATTAAGGCCAAGTCGGATGTTTTATCAGTCCCGATTATTCTACCTTTAAATTCACGTTTGTCGTTGAGTTTGACTTGAATTTCATCAGCATCTTCCACGACATGATTGTTTGTAACAATATAGCCGTCAGATGAAATAATTACACCGCTACCAGCTGCTTGACGTTTAGGGGTCTCTACTTGCTGTTTGCGGTTCTGCCCACCGCCAAATCCAAAGAAGTCACCGAAGAAGTCGTCAAATGGAGACGTGTAAGACTGTTTCACAATCTTACCCGCTATTGTAACTTTAATATACACAACAGAGTTTACTGTGCTTTCTGCGGCAGTGGTAAGATCCACCATGGCCGCTGAGGTACTTAAAGCGTTCGTTGCATTTGTTGTCAGCATCGAAAATGTGCCAAACATTAAACAAATCGCCAATAATTTAAATTTGTTTGTTTTCATAATGAAGTTGTATAATTATTGTAATTCTATTTCAATATCGATGTGCAAAAATATAATTTCATTTTCTTATGAGAATAATCAGTAAGAGCATTTTTTGCGTTTTTTCAATCATTTAACCTTAAAAATAAGCTGTTTAAGAATAGTTTAGAAATAATCAAAGGGGAATTATAAGTAATTTTCACTATTTTTGCTGTCAGAAAAAAGTAAGAAGAATGCAGAGCCAGATGGTTTGTCGCTGACATGCTATGCTATGCCAGAGGAAAGTCGGGGCATCACAGGACACTTCGCTTCTTAACAAGAAGTATTCGTGAGAATGCCGTAATGTAGAAGAAAATAACCGCCTTCTTTTTTGCAGGTAAGGGTGAGAACGTGAGGTAAGAGCTCACGATGCCGTACAGTGATGTGTGGCATGTGCATGGCGAAGGATGAAAGTGCATGTAAACTGACGGTTGAGGGCTGTCCGTCCAAGAACTTTGTTCCCGTCAGAGGGTGGCACGATAGAATTGATTGGCAACAATCAATCCAGACAAATGACGAACATTGCATATCTGATGATTTTGCAACACAGAACTCCGCTTACAGTCTGACTCTCATTCTTTTTTACATCAAAACCAGACTGCCATGAAAAAAACATTATTTTTTATTGCGACTTTTTTCGCCACAACACTTTTTATATGTGCTCAAAGTCAGAAAGATAGGGAAATTTTTGATTATGTTTCCAAACAACTTGCCCTTTCAAAAGAAGACAAGAACAGGCTGCGACCTGTTTTCTATTCCTATCGTAAAGAACTTCGCTCTGCAAAAAACATTTATGACAATCTAAAAGAAAAAAATCTTACAGCAATAAGGAAAGACAAACTTACCTCAAGCCAAGCAATAATGCTGAACAACGCAAGATGGGCTTCTGATGCTAAGGTTTTGGAAGTAAGAAAAAAATATAGCCAGAAGTTTGCTACAGTCTTGTCACCTCAACAGGTCTATTACCTTTTTTCTTATGCAAACGACTCAAAAAGCAAACGGGCATCCAAGTAAGCATAGGAGGATTAAAGGAAAACATTTATATAAAATAATTTGACATAGCCAAGATTTCCACCCAAGATAGACTTTTTTAAGAAACTTTGTTTTTAAAGTTGATGAGATTAACTAATAATATTGTATTTTTGCATAAAATTATAAAGAACCTTATTAATATAAAAACATGAAACGAGTTTCCAAACCCTCCGACATTGTTTTCCAAACAAGTTGGGAAGTTTGTAATAAAGTTGGTGGAATATATACCGTTTTGTCCACCCAAGCAAAAGTGCTGAGCCTGCTTTACAAAGATAATCTTATTTACATCGGCCCCGACTTAAACAACCTGAAAGAAAATCCACTGTTTTCCTATGAGGAAAATCTTTACAAACCTCTAAGAGAACTTGCCGCCAAAGAAGGTATTCCTGTACGTTTTGGCAGATGGCAAATACCAGGCAAGCCTGTTGTCGCTCTGGTGGATTTTCAAAATCTTTTTGCTGAAAAAGATGCTATATACGCTGAAATTTGGTCTCGTTGTAAAGTGGATTCGCTGCATGCCTACGGTGATTATGACGAGGCATGCATGTTCTCATATATGGCAGGCAAACTGGCGGTATTGGCGTATAACTGGTTAAACCAGCAGTCTGCATCTAAACTAACGGCAGTGTTTCAGGCTCACGAATGGATGAGTGGTTTTGGTCTTCTGTATGTAAAAATGAATGCTCCTTCCATGGGAACTGTTTTTACTACCCACGCCACAAGTGTCGGACGTTCCATCACCACAAACAACAAAAATCTGTATGAATATTTTGACGGTTACTACGGAGACCAGATGGCAACTGAACTTAACATGCAGTCAAAACACAGTGTTGAGAAAGCCGCAGCTCTTGAGGCAGATTGTCTCACAACCGTATCAGAAGTAACCGACAGGGAATGCAAGCAGTTTTTTGGGCGCAAGTGTGATATTATTCTTCCAAACGGCTTTGACCCATCTTTTGTTGTAAAAGGCGCTGTAATGAAGAGTGTGCGTACAAAAGCTCGCAAAGCACTGCTTAACGCATACAATGCCCTTTCCGGCTCTGCACTTGGCAATGAAACTTTGATAGTTTCAACAAGCGGACGCAATGACTTCAGATGTAAGGGATTTGATCTTTTTCTGAGTGCACTGAGTTTGCTTGAAAAAAACAAATCACTGTCGCGAGAAGTCTTGGCGGTAATTGCTGTTCCATGCTGGAAAAAAGAAGCCCGAAAAGATTTACAGGAACGGCTCAAGAAAAAAAATGGCATCAAAATACTTGATGCCACAGAATGCTCCCCTCTCCCCCATCCTTTTATTACCCACGAGTTGTATAATTTTGAGTCAGAAAAAATTGTATCGGCGATTTATAATTGTGGTTTATCGTTGTCAAAAAACAGCAACATACATCTCTTGTTTATTCCTTCCTACCTAGATGGGCAAGATGGCATAATTAATATGCCATACTATGATTTTCTAACGGCTTCCGACTATTGTATATACCCATCTTATTATGAACCATGGGGGTACACACCTCTTGAAAGTATTGCTTTTGGTATTCCATGTCTTACGACCAATTTGAGCGGTTTCGGCCAGTGGGTGAACACACAAGTAGGCCATCAGGCTATTCTATCAGACGGAGTGGCAGTGATTCAAAGGACAGACAACAACTACGAACAGTGTGCATGTGAAATAGCGGTTTCAATTCAAGGATTATCCATGCTGTCAGATTTGGAATATATCAAGATACAAGAGGCTGCACGCAAGCTTTCACTCAAAGCACAATGGAAAGATTTCATCAAGTATTATCTTGATGCTTACACGTTATCTTTAAAATACAATGCAACAAATAGGCAATAGTAATACATTATATCGAATTTAAAAATTCCCAAAAAATGAATGTAAAAGTTAGTAATGTGAACACTCCCGATTGGAAAGCTCTTACCGTTCAGGCAAACATACCTAAAGAGCTGTCAAAATTGGAGGAAATGTCAAAAAATTTATGGTGGACATGGAATACCGATGCATATAATCTTTTCCGAAGTATAAAAGAAGATCTTTTTACACAGAAGAAAGATAATGTGATTGAAGTTCTTGCGGGGCTTTCTTATGAAGAATTAACTGCACTGACCAAAAATAAGATTTTTGTTGAGCGTATGAACAAAGTCTATGAGCAGTTTAAGTCATATATGACAGCCAAACCTGACAAGAGCCGTGCTTCAGTTGCATACTTCTGCATGGAATACGGAATATACCATTTTCTGAAGATCTATTCCGGTGGTCTTGGTATTCTTGCCGGCGATTACTTGAAAGAGGCATCTGACAGCAATGTTGATCTGGTTGGTGTTGGCCTGTTGTACCGCTATGGTTACTTCACACAAGAGTTAGCGATGGATGGAACCCAGATTGCGAAATACGAGCCACAAGATTTCGACCAGTTACCATACCAGAAGGTTCTTGACGACAATGGTCAGCAACTTGTTATCGACGTTCCTTTCCCATATGCAACAGTTTATGCTAACGTATGGAAAGTTGACGTTGGACGTATCACTCTTTATTTGCTTGATACGGACAACAACCTGAATTCTGAATTTGACAAAAATATCACTCATACTTTGTATGGCGGAGATTGGGAAAACAGAATTAAACAGGAGTATCTTTTAGGTATCGGCGGAATGCAACTTCTTGATCAACTTGGCATCAAACGAGATGTCTACCACTGCAACGAAGGACATGCCGCACTTTGTAATCTTTATCGCCTTGTTGAGTATGTAAAGCAAGGACTGACATTCAATCAGGCCCTCGAGTTGGTTCGCGCATCGGGTTTATATACCGTTCACACACCTGTTCCTGCTGGTCATGATTATTTTGACGAAGAATTAACTAAAAAATATCTTGATGCCTATGCGGAAAAACTTGGTATCAGTTGGGATGACCTTATTGGGCTTGGCAGGACAAATCCCGATGATAAAGGAGAACGCTTTTGCATGTCAACATTCTGCTGCAAAACATGTCAAGAAATAAACGGCGTGTCCAAACTTCATGGTAAGGTCAGCCAGAATATGTTTAATGATATCTGGAAAGGTTATTTCCCTTCTGAAAACCATGTTGGCTATGTCACAAATGGTGTCCACCTGCCTACTTGGGCTTCGCGCGAATGGAAATCTCTTTATGAGAAATATTTTGGAGAAGATTTCTATCTTGACCAAAGCAATCCCAAGATATGGGAGAAGATTTATGACGTACCAGACGAAGAAATCTGGAATCTACGCATAGAATTGAAGACAAAGCTCATTAACTACATACGTGGTCGTTTCAGAAAAACTTGGTTAAAGAATCAGGGTGACCCATCACGTGTTGTTTCGTTGCTTGACAAAATCAACCCCAATGCCTTGCTAATAGGTTTTGGCCGCCGATTTGCGACATACAAACGCGCCCACCTTCTTTTTTCAGACCTTGAACGTCTTAAAAAAATCGTCAACAATCAGGATTACCCCGTACAATTTATCTATACAGGAAAGGCCCATCCCGCAGACGGAGCAGGCCAAGGACTTATTAAAAAGATTTATGACATCAGCCAGTCTCCTGAATTTCTTGGCAAGATTCTCTTCCTTGAGAATTATGACATGCAGTTGTCAAGACGTCTTATCTCGGGTGTTGATATCTGGATGAACACTCCGACCAGACCATTGGAAGCCTCTGGCACATCGGGTGAAAAGGCACTTATGAACGGATTATTGAACCTGTCAGTACTTGACGGTTGGTGGCTTGAAGGATACCGTGAGGGGGCAGGTTGGGCGTTAACTGAAAAACGCACGTACCAGAACCAAGAACACCAAGACCGACTTGATGCATCAACAATTTACAGTCTGTTAGAACGCGAAATCATTCCCCTCTACTATTCTAGAAACAAGAGAGGGTTCTCCGTTTCCTGGGTTCATGCCATTAAAAATTCCATTGCGCAGATTGCACCTCACTATACGATGAAACGCCAGCTTGACGATTACTACGATAAATTCTATAACAGAATGGCGAAACGTTTCAAAGACATCAGTAAAAATGATAACGCAAAAGCCAAGGAGATAGTGGCTTGGAAAGAAATGGTGGCATCTAATTGGGCCAATATCAATGTAGAGTCAGTAGAGATTAACGGCAATGCCAAGCAGACAACAATTATTAGCGGTATAAAAAATACTGTTGTTGTTAAAGTTAATACTGCAGGTCTGGAAGATTCTATTGGCATCGAAATGGTTACAGTCGCCACTGACAGCGAGGGAAAAGATTTTATATACAATGTAACCCCCTTTGATATAGTTGGCCACGAAAACAATCTTACTGTATATCAGCTCGTCGGTACTATTGATAATGCTGGTAGCTTTAAGTATGCATTCCGCTTATATCCCAAAAACAGCGAATTGCCTCATCGCCAAGATTTCTGCTATGTAAAATGGTTCTAAAAACAAAGAGCTATATAGTAAAGTGACCTCAAAAAGTGAGAGTGTTAAACATGCTCTATTATACAAAAAGAGTTCGGTTTTGCACCGAACTCTTTTTGTATAATAGAAAAATCTTATGACCTAATTAGGGCAGAATCGTTATTGAGACAATAACGATTCTGCGAATTTAAGATCTACAGGTGTTGTAATCTTTATATTTTCTTTGTTGCCTTCTATCATTGTTATGGTTTGCCCACATGCTTCAACCACCGAAGCATCATCAGTAAAACAAGGGTTATATGGCTGTGAATAGGCTTTGCGAAGCAGAGATAGTTTAAAGACTTGTGGAGTTTGTACAAGTAATACGTTATTTCTGTTCATTGCACACGAATGGCCGCTGCCATCTAGTAACCTAACAGAATCTACAGGTCTATTTGTTGGTATTACAGCATCATATTTGTTGGTTTCGGCATAAAGATTTCGTATCACATTTACGCTTACCAATGGACGAACCGCATCATGGATACCAACAATTTCATCCTTCTCCTCCATGATACTTGCAATACCATTTTTTACACTATAGAAGCGCTCGCTTCCACCTGCACACACTGAGCAATTATATTCGAATGAAAACCTATTTTTTAAGTCCTCCCAATATGCGAAAAAGTCCGGATTTAGCACGACAATAACTTTAATGTCAGGCAATGCTTCCATAAACCTTTCTATGGTATGAAAAATAACAGGTTTTCCATGTAGCGGAAGAAACTGCTTAGGTATAGCATTCCCCATACGCAAGCCTTTACCCCCTGCAACAATTATAACATACATGGTGGCAGAGATTTTCTATCACTTCAAAAGCATACCTTCCGCAATCTGGCAGGATTTGTTTTTTCCTTCCAAACACTCCAGCAATGTCAACGCAAACTTTGAAGCAGAAGCTGGCCCGTTGGCTGTTATGATATTGCCATCAATTTCGACTTCGGCCGCTGTGTAATCTGCGCCAATCAGGTGTTCTTGAAATCCAGGGTAGCATGTTGCTTTCTTACCTTTAAGTATTCCTAACTGCCCTAACACATATGGCGCAGCGCATATTGCTGCTATAAATCTGTTATGGGTGGCAAAGTATTTAATGGTTTCACATGCTACAGCAGATTTTCTAAGATTGTCAGCACCAGGCAGTCCGCCAGGCAGTATTATCATATCTTCGTCTGTTAATTCAAATTCGCTTACAGAATTTGTAACGATTTCTATGCCATGGGCACCTGTAACATAAGGGTTGTCAGAAACAGACATCATGTTAACCTCTACTCCACCTCGACGTAGTATATCCACAATGGACAGGGCTTCGATTTCTTCAAAGCCCTCTGCAATAAAAATAACAGCTCTTTTCATGATTACATATTTTTTAATTTATTTCGAATACCTATATAGAATTTTACGCATAACATCTAAAGGGTTCTTCTCAGGATTATTTATTGGGGGGAGACTAATCTTACCTGCAGATATTTCGCGCTCAAAATCAGTGACAGTCTTGATATATTTATCCTTGTCAAAAGGTCTGCTTTCTCGCAAAGTGCATAAAGCGGTGTCCAAAAACATCTGCCAACGAGGGGCATAGTAACCTGACACTAGTCCACTCCATGTGCGTGACGCATAATCATTCAAAGATTGTGGGGTCTCGCCCCAAGTTGTTAAAATAGTACAGGCTGACCGCCGATAATATTCCCTTTCATTATTTTTTTTGGCAAATTGCTCTGCATTGTAAATCCATTTCCCGAATGAGAAGTATGAGTGCAATGAAACTGTTTTCTCGATGTCGTTCAACATTTGTTTCATTTTGTTTGCCAAAAATTCTGCATTATCAAGTGATTTTGCATTATATGCAACAGTAAAACTGTCGCGTATTTCTAAAAAACGGTTACTAAGATATTGGCGTAAGACATTAGTCATGTCAAACAATTGTGCATCAGGCAAATGTTTTAAACTATCTGTTGCCTCAAGCATCTTCTTCATGACATTGCCTAAAACCTCATTGTTGTAGGAATAGTTCGGGTTAGTTGTCCAATTTCCAAAACCACTGAATGAGGGACGAGAATTTACTAAAGGTGCCTGGCCTAATGATGCACTTTGGCTATATATACTATCAACAAGTAAATGCCATGCTTCTCTGTTGGCATCGTTTTTACAGCCAATTCGTCTATCTGCCCACGACGAGACCCAATCATAATCATTTTGTAATGGACTCCAAGCGTGATCAAAAACAAATTCATACATAATCGGGTTGCAATCAATTCCTTCAAGTGTAGAACCAATGCCTGTTATGCTTTTAGCATTTCTTATCGCATAATTAATTCTTCTCCCTGTTTCTGCAAAATTACCTGCGAGCATTGTATTGCCGCCGAAATTGCCAAGATAACACCAAATGAATTTGTGGCCGTAATAAGAGTCAGTTTTCTTCCAAACCTCTGTATTTTCTGCAAAATAATCAAGCAGTATCAATCTGTCATGTGGCACAGAATTAAGGAACGCATTAATACGAGGTGCGGTCCAATTTGATCTGTCAATATAAAATAGCCAAGTCATCTGAACCCACTTGGCCTCTGTGTCATTACACAACAGTGAGTTATAGATTTTTTTCCCAACTTTGTTTAAAAAATCAGGCTCCCAACATGGAGGGTCAATTTCATTGAAAGGATCTATTCCGTAGTAATGGTCTGTACCATATAGCTTTGTTTGTTCTTTTAAATAGATGTTTTGTATTACGGCAAATAAGGTATCTTCAGGATCCAGAAAATGGCTTCTGTATTTATCTTTAAATCCTCCCCAAGAGCTTGTCTGGCTAATTTTAGCGTTTGGATATATTTTTTTTAATGAGGCGGGTACATGACCAGCGAATGCAGGCAAGATGGGGTGCATACCCAATTCTCTTTCTCTTTTTACGATTTTCTTCTGCAGATTCTCCTGATGCCGTAGCCACGACATAGGAAGTGGCCCTTGCCAATAGTCCAAGTTAATCATACGATGCCATGGCAAGTGAGAAGGCCCTGTAAAATATGAGCGTATGTCAGTGTCTGATAAGCCAAGTTTCTTCCAAACTTTATACCATACAGCCTCCTGTCCAGTTATTGACAATGGAAGGTTCACACCATTTATAGCCATCCAATCAATGAATCGTTCCCAATTTTTCCATTGCCACCAAACCATGGTATAACCGAATGTACAATAATTAAGATAAAATCTGTTCTCAACGATTGCTTTCCTTGTAATCGGGCTTGAAATTACTGGCAGTTTGTCGGGCAGTTGTATATCATCGGCACTGTCCCACGATATGTTGGTCAAGCAGATATACTTAAGATAATGTCCCAATCCAACAGCCATAGAGTTTGTTGAGTTTCCGGCAATTACAATTTTGTCTGCATTGGAATACAAAATAAATTTGTCAGTATCAGAATCAAATTCCTTGAATATGATTCTATCTGCTTGCTTTTGTCCCATAAGTCTGACGGCGAGTTTTTGGGCAATAGTAATGGAATTGCTTGAAAACATCGCTATACTTATTGAAATCATTAACAAGGCCGCGTAAAATCGTTGTATCATTTTAATTGTTCCAAATATTGATATATAGTGTTTTTTAGGCCAAAAGACAATGCATCGCAAATCAAAGCATGACCTATACTTACTTCGTCAATCCATGGTATCTGTTGATGAAAGAATCTTAGATTAGAAAGATTTAGGTCATGTCCTGCATTAAGCCCAAGTTCGTTTTCGCGTGCTACCATTGCCGCCTTTATAAAAGGGGTTATGGCCATCTGCTTGTCTTGGGTATATTGTGTGGCATAAGGTTCGGTGTACAACTCTACCCTATCACATCCTGTTTTTTTTGCATTCTCAATCATGGTTGGATTGGCTTCAACAAAAATAGAAGTACGAATACCTTTTTCCTTAAAGGCCGAAACTATGTCTTTGAGAAAATTTTGATGGTGAACCGTATCCCAACCAGAATTAGATGTCAGTTGGTCTGGAGTGTCAGGGACCAATGTAACCTGGGTAGGGCAAACATCAAGGACAAGATTACAAAAATCTTCAGAAGGATAACCTTCAATATTAAATTCTGTAGTAATAAAAGAATGAAGTTCATAGACGTCTGTCTTTCTGATATGTCTTTCATCTGGACGAGGGTGTACTGTTATTCCTTGTGCACCGAACCGTTCGCAATCAAGTGCCGTTTTCAAAACGTTAGGATTGTTTCCGCCTCTTGCATTTCGAAGAGTTGCAATCTTATTAATATTTACACTTAGTCTGGTCATTATCGAAAAAAGTTTTAAAACAATTATAATTTATTTAGACTAGGTAAAATTACTAATTAAAAAAGAAATTCTAATAAGGAAAAATATTAAATTTGCTAAAAATATAATATTTAGTTTTTCACGTGAGTAGAACTTCATTTTCATTCGCTTTGTTTGGCAATACATTCCAATCAGAGAAATCAACAAATATTAAAGAAGTGATAGATAATATCACTACTCTTGGTGGTGATATTTATATAGAAAAAGACTTTGCCGTTTTTCTTGAGGATAGCGTTGGGTTACACCTTGGCAAATATAGTATCTTTGAGAATGTTGATGGCAGCATGGACTTTGCTTTAAGCATAGGTGGAGATGGTACCTTTCTAAAGACGGTTCAACAAATAGGGCAATTTGACATACCGATTATAGGGATAAATACGGGAAGGCTTGGATTCATTAGTGACGTGCCTCCACTGAACTCTATGCCATTTTTCGAAAACTTGTTTTCGGGCAAATACCAGCTTGAAAGTCGATCCTTGCTTCAATGCCGTTTTAATGATGGACAAAACGTTGATAATCCTTTCGCCTTAAACGAAGTGGCAATACTTAAACACGATATGTCTTCAATGATAAGTATCAGCACCTACGTGAATGAAAATTATCTTGCGACCTATCAGGCAGATGGGCTAATTGTTAGCACTCCCACAGGATCAACGGGATATTCTCTGAGCGTTGGCGGTCCGATTATTTCACCAGATTCCAAATCTATAATTATCTCTCCAATTGCCGCACATAGTTTGTCTGTACGTCCATTTGTCTTAAATGATAACGTTCAGGTAAGCCTTAAAGTTAAGAGCCGTTCACGAAATTTTATGATAGCTATTGACGGAAGAAGTGCTAGTTTCCGAGATTCTACGACTATAATTATAAATAAAGCTCCAAATCCCATTCACATTGTTCGCTCTTTAGACCACTCTTTCTTCTCAACACTAAGAAAAAAACTTCTATGGGGAGCAGACAAACGTTAAAATAATAGATGCTACAGGTGGAACAATTAAACAAAAATATTATATTGCTTGTTTGGCATCAGTTGAAGACTAACCGCCTGCAATTTTTTAACAATATTGTTGCAGGCTTAATAATTGTGGCACTTGATTTTTTCTTCGTTTGGATTACAAAAAAAACTATAGACATTGCTACTGATGTTAGTAATTGTTTTTCATTGACTACAGCAACATTCTTACTTGTCATCACAATGGTTTTGCAGTTAATTGTATCTGCATGGCGAAGCTGGATAAATGCAATGTTAAGTGTAAAAGCAACAAATAAAATGCAACTTGATATATTTAAAAATGCAATCTCCACACCATGGCTTTATCGTAATAAATATCATAGCGGTGATCTTGTTAATAGGATTGAAAAAGATGTAAATATTATTATCAATTTTGTAACTGATACTTTGCCCTCATTTTTTGTTGTTGCTGTGCAGTTCTGTGGCGCTTTCGCATTTTTGTATTTAATGGACAAGAATTTATCTCTTTTTATAGTAATTATTATTCCGTTCTTTCTAATATTGAGCAAATTGTATGTAAAAAAGATTCGACGAATATCACGAAGAGTCAGGGACATTGATAGCCGTTTACAATCACAATATCAGGAAAGTATCCACAATAATATTATTATTAGGACATTAGAGGGGGCAATTTCTGTATCTTTAAGCAAAATATGTTTCACACAGGATCTGCTTGTAAATTTTGTAAGGCGCAGATCTTTCTTTTCTATTACTTCTACATTAGTTGTTAATTTTGGTTTCGCCTGTGCATATTTGTTTACATTTATTTGGGGGACATATCATCTCTCAAAAGGCTTAATCACGTATGGAACATTAATTGCTTTTATACAATTGGTTGCTCAAATTCAGAGACCTGCTAGAGGTATGATTAAATTTGTACCTGAAATAATTGGACTTCTGACTTCTGGCGAAAGGCTACTTGAGATAAAACAGATAAGTGAAGACTCTGCAAGCGAGTCAGTTTTGTCCAGCACATCTGAAGCCTCAAACGTTTATTTAGAGAAACTCGAGATCGGGGTTAAATTGACAAATGTCTCATTTGGTTATGATCAGAATAAATTGATACTTGACAATGTCAGTTATGATTTTCCTCCCAAATCACGCACGTTGATTTCTGCACCCACCGGACGTGGCAAAACAACGCTAATTCGTCTTATGCTGGGCCTGTTCAAACCAAATTGTGGTGAAATTTCCGTTTATACCGATAATTTCTCTTATAAGATTGGTAGCAGCACGCTTTCCCTATTTGCATATGTGCCACAGGGCAATACTCTTTTTAGCGGAACAATTAGATCCAACCTAAAACTTGCCGCCCCGAACGCAACAGATGAAGAACTGTACCATGTGCTAAAAATTGTGAAGGCTGATTTTATAAAGGATTTGCCGCAGGGGCTATCAACACCATGCGGCGAGAGTGGTACATCTCTGTCTGAAGGACAGGCACAAAGAATCTGTATTGCCCGCACCTTGCTTAAGAATGCCCCAGTTTTGTTACTTGACGAGGCTACGTCCGCTCTTGATGAAGAAACTGAGGCAACACTCTTAAATAATATAAATGTTAGTTATCCAAACACTACTACTATCTGTATTTCTCATCGCCAAAAAGCACGAGAGTTCTGTACAGCCATATTTAAATTATAATTTGCCAGCTGTTTTCTAAAATTTAAACCCAAATCAGTCATTAGGTCGTAAATGACATCTTTTTTTGTTACTTCTTATTGCCTTTTATTTTTTATAAGGCATCTGTAGCTTGTTTTTAGCTCAAAATAGCCCGCTATTATTCCCTAAAACGACAAGCAACATCTGCTCTTCTAAAAATTCAAAATACAATAAGTCCTAACGACCGAATTGGGTTAAATGGTTTAGTTGGTTATTATCAGGTCTATGAACAAGGAATGTATTTGTTTCGTTGATAATGTAATCTTGCATAGGCAAAGAAAAAACTTACACCTAACGCATTTACAACCCACGCAAGCCAGAATGCAGAAGTGTAACCAAACCATTCAACAAAACTTCCACCAAACAAGACTCCGAGACCAATTCCAATATCCCATGATGTAAGCAGAGTACTATTTGCTGTGCCTCGCTGCGATGATGCAGCAAGACTGATAAACATATTTTGCATCGCAGGAAACATATGCCCATTTCCTAATCCAATTATCAATGCAGAGCCATAATATCCCCAATAATTATGAAATGCAGCAAAAACAAAATAGCCAAAGAGGCTTATTATTATTCCTAAAGAACAGTTGAGAACAATCATATTACGTCTTAATGTTCGTGCTCCTATTATTCGGCTCGTCATCAATCCAAAACAGAGAATAGCAAAAAAAATGCCAGTACCTGAAGTCATGTGAAGTTCTTCCTTTCCGTAGATTGCTAAATATGTAGATATAATTCCATAGGAAAAAGCTAGGCAGGCAAGGGTTATCCCAATACTCCACCCTTTCAAAAGAATAAACCGATCTAAAGATAAATGACATTTCTTTGTTTGGATTATTCTTTCTTTTAATTTAACCGTACTGTTTATATATAAACCTATTCCTGATGTAAGTAAGGCAATAATAAAAACAATGTCATAGGAGTGGAAATACTGATACATTAATAACCCCACGGTTGGCGCAATGGCCGTAGCAAGATTATTTGACAAACCATAATAACCAATTCCTTCCGCCCTTCTTGTGGAAGGTAGTACATCAATCGCAACTGTGCTATTTGCAACTGTAACTGTTCCCATTGGAGCTCCGTGAATTGTTCTAATAATGGTAAATAATAGCAATGAAGTGGCAACAATGTAACCTGCAAAGAAAATGAAAAATAGAAAATAGCTAATCAGTAATATTTTTTTACGTGAAAAACTGTCGACAAGATACCCACTTAAAGGTCTTATTAACAACGCTGTAATTGTATAGCCTGACAAAACAAGGCCTATTACATGTTTATTTGCCATAAATATCTCACTCAGATATAAAGGCAACAATGGCATAACAATCATAAACGAGAAAAAAATCATAAAGTTTGCCACCCAAACTTTTATATAATTACTGTTCCAAAGTCTGTCCATCTTGTATGATTATTATATGCATTATTTAGTAATGCAGATTTCCCCCAGCTTTAATAAAAACTGGGGGAAATAGATTTTAAGTACTACTCAACAGATTTAGTTACAACACTTTCTATAATAATTATCCGCCGAAGTTGTCATACATTATGTTTTCTGGTTCTACTCCCAAATCTGTCAGCATGTTGACTACAGCTTTGCTCATTGGGCCTGGCCCACACATATAGTATTCGATATCTTCTGGGGCCTCATGCTCTTTAAGATATGTGTCATACATCACTTGATGTACAAATCCTGCACAATACTTCACGCCCGCCTTATCTGCCGCAGGGTCAGGTCGGTCTAATGCTAGATGAAAATGGAAATTAGAAAAATCTTTTTCAAGCTGAAGGAAGTCATTCAAATAAAAGACCTCATTCAAGGCACGGGCTCCATAGAAGAAATGCATTTCACGATCTCTTGTATCAAGAGTTCTGGTCATATGCATAATTTGTGCTCTAAGTGGGGCCATACCTGCTCCGCCACCAACCCAAATCATTTCTTTTTTGGAATCAAACCTAGGGGCAAATTCACCATAAGGTCCGCTCATCATTACTTTGTCGCCTGGCTTCAGTGTGAAAATATATGAAGACGCAATGCCTGGCATGACATCCATAAAGCCAACTTGTGGCTTGGGTTTAAATGGGGGCGTGGCAATTCTTACTGTAAGCATAAATCTATCGCCTTCTGCTGGGTAATTTGCCATAGAATACGCACGTATTGTCGGTTCGGTATTTTTACATTTTAAGTTGAACAATCCAAATTTCTCCCATGCTGGCAAATACTCTTCGCCAATAGATTTTTTGTCAATGTCAACATTGTAATCCATTTTATAGGCAGGGATTTTTATCTGAGAATAACTACCTGGTACAAAATCCATATGGGCACCTTCTGGTAGTGCTACGATAAATTCCTTTATAAACGTTGCAACATTATTGTTGCTGATGACTGTACATTCATATTCTTTAACTCCCATAACACTTTCGGGAATCTTAATTTTAAGATTACCCTTAACCTTACATTGACAACCTAAACGCCAGTGGTCTTTTATCTGTTTTCTGGTGAAATGCCCTTTCTCGGAGTCAAGAATTTCGCCTCCTCCCTCCAGTACTTGACATTTGCACTGTCCGCAACTTCCTTTTCCACCACACGCAGAGGGCAAGTATATACCATTTTCTGATAAAGTTGCCATGAGACTGTTCCCTTGGTCAACAGGAATTGTGTCCTTGCCGTTTATTGTGATATTAACTTTTCCGCTTGGTGACAAATATTTTTTGGCTACAAGGAGTATAATAACAAGCAAGAGTATAATAACTAAAAAAACGCCAATACTGGCCAATATAAAATGGAAATCCATAATACTATAATTACTTTTTACGATTCTCGATTATATTTTCAGTCCAGAAAAACACATAAACGCCATTGCCATAAGACCAACAGTAATAAATGTTATTCCCAAACCTCGTAGATTTTGGGGGACATTTGTATAAGCCATTTTCTCGCGAATAGCAGCAAGGGCAACAATTGCCAATGTCCACCCCAGTCCACTTCCAAAGGCAAAAGAAATGCAGTCAGATAGGCTTCCGATATATTGGGTATTGGAGGGATCTAGATTAATACGTTGTTGCATAAATAGACTCGCCCCCATAATAGCACAGTTTACGGCAATAAGAGGCAGAAAGATGCCTAAAGCAGAGTATAAAGAAGGACTAAATCTTTCAACAACCATCTCTACCAATTGAACAATTCCTGCAATTACTGCTATGAACAAAATAAAAGAAAGATAACTTAAATCTATCCCTAAAACTCCGCTTTCTGAAAGAATTTTTGTTTGTAACAGCCAATCCACTGGAACTGTTATTAATAATACAAAAGTTACCGCAATTCCAAGTCCAACGGCAGTTTTTACACTCTTACTTACTGCAAGATATGAACACATGCCAAGGAAAAAGGCAAAAATCATGTTGTCCACAAAAATAGAACGGACAAAAAGATTTACGAAATGTTCCATAACGAGATATTTATTTATTATTACTGATAGAGCTGTGCGCCCAGATAACACAACCAACAAGAATTAAGGCCATAGCTGGCATTGTCATCATACCATTGTTGGCATACCCAAGTTCATATGCTGATGCTGGTATAATAGTCATACCTAATAGTGTGCCATTCCCTAATAACTCACGGAAGAATGCAACAACAATTAGAATCCAAGCGTACCCTAAACCGTTGCCGATACCGTCAAAAAAAGAAGGAATCACTTTATTTTGCATTGCAAAAGCTTCAAGCCTACCCATTAGAATGCAGTTGGTGATAATTAGTCCAACATATACAGACAATTGAACACTTACATCATATGCAAAAGCTTCTAATATCATACTGACTATCGTCACGAGAGCTGCAACAATAACAAGTTGAACTATAATTCTTATGCGATTGGGGATGGTGTTCCGTAACAAAGATATGATTACGTTAGCCATCGCAGTAATAATAGTTACAGACAGTCCCATTACTATAGCAGGTTTTAGTTGAGAAGTAACAGCAAGCGCAGAGCAGATACCTAAAACTTGGGCTATAATAGGGTTGTTGATATTTAACGGCTCTATAAGGGCTTCTTTATTTTGTTTTGAAAAAACATTCATAATAACAGATTCTATTTTATATTTTTAAATATATTCGTGTATTTTTTTAAACTTGTTTTTAGCATCTCATCAACTCCGTCTGATGTTAATGTTGCACCTGTCACAGCATCACATCTGCTGTTGTTTGGCAAACCGTTAACTTTTTTACCTGCTTTTACAACAGAAAGTAACACCTTACTATTGTCAAAAATTACTTTGTTTTTAAATTGGTCTTGAAATTTTTTCTCTGTTATAAGTGCTCCCAAACCTGCAGTCTCACTTTGGTGAGAGAAGTAAGAACCGTAAACGGTATTTCCATCTTTGTTAATGGAAATATACCCCCATAATGCTCCCCAAAGTCCCATGCCATAGACTGGTACTACATATTTTGTTTCTCCGTCAATTTTGCAGACATATAAAGGCAACAGGTTTTCGTTAATATCTTTAGATGACATGGTAAAAGCATCTTCATCTTTATTTTTTCCGTCTTTGACAATGTTGCCGTGCTTATCTAGCACTTGGTCAGCAACAATAACATCGGAGTATTTCTTTTCTATCTGTTCGGATTCAAGATTACGTATATTTAATGCCGAAAGTATTTGCGATTTTTTGTCAATTGCAACATTTGCCTCACTCTTTGATTGCAGAGACTTGCTAACAAACGCTAACAAAAATGCGACAATCACAACCATCAATACAGAATAAGTAATGATATATAAATTAGAATTCGTATTTATTTTTTTACCCATGGCGATTTTGTTTTTATTCTAATTGTTATTTGCACTTCTTTTTAAACGCATTTTAATATTTCGTTGTACAAAACAATAGTCTATTAGTGGTGCGAACATATTCATAAACAATATAGCAAGCATCATTCCTTCTGGGTAACCAGGATTAAGTACTCGGACTATAATCGCAATAACACCAATTAGGAAACCGTATATGTACTTTCCGCCTTCTGTACGTGCCGATGTAACAGGGTCTGTTGCCATAAAGACTGCGCCAAAACAAAAGCCACCAAGTATTAGGTGTTCATACCAAGGCAATGCACTTTGTCCTGTTAGGTTAAAAATGTAAGCCGTCAAGGCTCCACCGACAAAAACACTATACATTGTTTTCCAACTTGCAATACCTGTCCACAGCAGAATTATTCCACCAATTGCGATGGCAATGACACTTGTTTCTCCTACGGAACCAGGAATAAGACCTATTATCATGTCAGAAATCCTAGTTGACTGCTCTGAACCAAGGGCCAACGGAGTTGCCATGGTAAACGCTTCTGGCAGATTGTTGCCTAAGCCAAATATTGACTCTTTTGCAACCCATATCTCATCGCCCGTCATTTTGCCACTATAAGAGAAAAATAAGAATGCCCGAGCTATCAGTGCAACGTTAAAAATATTCATTCCTGTACCACCAAAAATCTCTTTTGCAAAAATGACGGCAAAGGCGATAGCCAAAGCCATCATCCATAAAGGACAGTTAATTGGTAATATTAGAGGAATAATTAAGCCTGTGACAAGATACCCCTCTTGAATTTCCTCTTTCTTGTATTGAGCGACAATAAATTCTATGCCAAGGCCAACCAAATAACTGACAATGATTTTTGGCAATAACGAAAGAAAGCCATATGTAAACAAGTCGATAACGTTACTGCTTGCGATACAACCTGCAGCAACATAATTTTGATATCCAATATTATACATACCAAACAATGTTGCTGGTATTAAAGCTATGACAACCATTGACATTATTCTTTTGGAATCAATGGCGTCGTGTATGCTGACCCCACTCTTGCTAGTGGAATTTGAAACAAGCAAGAAAGACTCAATGCCTTCAAATACAGAATGTAATGCGTGCAACTTTCCGCCGTCGTTAAAATAAGGCCTAACTTTATCAAAATGTTTTTTTATTATACTCATAATATTTTTTCTAGAGTTGTTTTTAAAGTCATTCTAATTCTTTGCGAAGCATGTCTAGACCTTCACGAACTATTCGTTGTAATTCCAATTTTGAGGAGTCTACAAACTCTGCTACGGCAAAATCTTCTGGAGCCACTTCATATATTCCCAAGGCTTCCATCTTGTCTATATCTCCAGTAAGTATTGCTTTTATTAGGAATCCTGCGTATATATTCATCGGAAATACTCTGTCATACTCGCCACTCATTATTATATGTCGTTCACCACCTTTTATACGAGCATCAAGAGTATATGTTTTATTTCTGTTTTGCAACCAGCTAAAATAAGAACGGTTTGTAGAGAAATCATGAAAGCGAGGCATAATCCATCCTAAAACTTCATTTTTGTCACTCCCCTCTGGTATTACCGTTATTTCCGTTGAAGTAGAGGAAAGGAAACCATTAAGATCCGAGGCCTTGCCTACCAACGGATTACCATTAATTATGCGCAAAGGTCTATTCTGGTCAATATTGTTTGTTAATATTTTCTCAAGTGAAGTACCAGTCTTGACTTTCACATAACCTGGTCTTATTACTTCAGAGCCTGCAACGGCAATAGTTCTTGTTAGATCAACAATGCCATCTGTTACCAATTTTCCTATGAAGATTACATTTTCTGGGAGCAAAGTCCAAACAACTTCCCCTTTATTAATTGGTGATATGTGATTAATTTGTACTCCAACGTTTCCAGAAGGGTTGGGGCCAGAAATAATATATTTGTTTGTATTGCTTAAAGTGTTGAACGAATTGTGCTGGCTTTCTGTAAAACAGAGTGTTACAGGTGCAATTCGACTTAAGGTCTCAATACCTTTTTGAAAATAATCCTCACTGCCACGTAAAGCTATGGTAAAGTCTTGGGCAAGTGGCATGCTATTGAATGCAGAAATAAAAATACCTTTTGGATTACTATTAGGATTTGCGACTATGTCATAAGGCCTTTGGTGAATAAACGAAAATAAACCAGAATCAAGCAACAGTTGCTTTACTTCTTCCGCTGATAGAATACTCACATCTTTAGGCGCAAATTTTTTATAAGTCTGTTTTTCGTCTGCCTTAATCCTTATAGAGAGTAATTTCCGCCTTTTTCCTCTGATAATATCAATAATCTTTCCACTAACAGGAGAAACAACCTTTAAATCCATGTTGTCTTTATTTACAAACAATGCATCTCCTGCCGATACGCAATCACCATCTTTTACAACAAGCTTTGGTTTAAAACCATAGAAATCATCCGGAACTATAGAATAAATGCCATCAACAGGAATTTGAGTGATGACATCTTGCGCTCTCCCTTTTAATCGAATATCAAGTCCTTTCTTGATTTTTATCACATTTGTCATGATTGTTAGTGTTTGCCGTTATATATTATAGCTAAATACGAAATAGATATTTTAATCCATGCAAAATTAAAAATATTATGACAAAGTCCAAAATAAAACTACGATGATTCTGTAATGATTATTCAGAGATGGCAAATTAAATTAATATTATTTAATTCCGCCAAAAAAAAAAGATTGATTGATATTTTAATGTTACAAACTAAATTGCTCTTAGATTCTGTCTTGTGGGCAAATTCTCTTACAAATGAAATCTTCGTGCTAAGGTATACAAGCACAAAAATAATCCCCTGTTTTCATTCTGTTGAAATAGGGGATTCGTGTTATTTGTACATAGATGGAAAAGGTCTTGTCATTGGAACGTTGCTCCAACAATATCCAATAATTCTGCTGTAATAGCGGCTTGTCTTGTTTTATTGTACATCAATGTCAGTTCATGTAGCAATTGGTCTGCATTGTCTGTTGCTGTCTGCATGGCAACAACACGGGCTGCATGTTCTGCCGCCAAACTGTCAAGAATGGCAGTATATAATCTAAGACACAAGACTTTTGGTAATAAGGAATCTAAAATCTCCCTTTTTGATGGCTCAACAATATAATCAGACAATAATCTGCTTAAATTATTATCTTTATCATTGTCAAAAGACATTTCGAGTGGCAGAAAATCTTCTTTTGTTACAATCTGTGTAGCAGTACTTTTAAAATGGTTATAAATCAAAACGACATTGTCAACTTCTTTGTTCAAAAATCTGGTTATTAGAGAATTTGCTAAGGAAGCTACATCCGAATACGATGTGTTATCAAGAAGTTTTGACTGATTCGTTGTGTTTTTTATTTTTAAACGAGTAATTTTATCTGCAATTTTCGCACCAATTGAAACGACCTCATATTCGATCTTTGACTGTTGCAAGTAATCAATGGTTTGTACTGTGGATTTGATAATATTGGAATTAAAAGCACCACATAAACTTGAATTGGAGGAAATACAAACTATAATGACCTTTTTCTTTTCTCGTATCTCCGTAAGACTTGAATTAAAATCACACTCCAGACCCTTCACAAAATGCGACAGGATGGCATTTAACCGTTGCTGATACGGACGCATACTTTCTATGGTTGATTGAGCCTTGTGTAATTTTGATGAGGCAACAAGTTTCATAGCACTCGTAATTTTACGAGTGCTAGAAACAGAATTTATGCGAATTTTTACTTCCTTTAGTGAGGCCATGTCCTTAACGTCTTAGAATTGTCCTGCAACATCGCTTGCTACTTTACGCAATGTGGCCTCAACTTCTTCAGTTAATTTCCCAGACTTAAGTACATCAAGTACTTTTTCTTTGTATGAAGAACAAAGAATTTGCAGAAAATTATTTTGAAAGTCAATAATTCTATCTTGTGGGACATTGTGTAGCAGTCCTTTTGTACCACAATAGAGAATAGCGATTTGTTCTTCTACTGGCATTGGTGAATATTGCGATTGTATAAGCAAAAGATTATTTTTTCGTCCTCTGTCAAGAGTCATTGCTGTTACAGGATCCATGTCTGATGAAAATTTCGAGAAAGCTTCCAATTCACGATATTGAGCTTGATCGATTTTTAAGGTTCCTGCGACTTTCTTCATACTTTTTATTTGAGCACTACCACCAACTCGACTAACAGAAATACCAACATCTATTGCAGGACGTTGACCTTGGTTAAACAAATTGGAGTCCAAGTAAATTTGTCCGTCTGTAATGGAAATCACATTCGTAGGAATATAAGCAGAAACATCGCCAGCTTGAGTTTCGATAATTGGCAATGCAGTTAGTGAGCCACCTCCTCTCACTTTTCCCTTCATGCATGCAGGCAGATCGTTCATTTTTTCTGCCACTTCTTGCTGAGCATTGATTTTTGCGGCACGTTCCAACAAACGGCTATGCAAATAAAATACATCTCCGGGATAGGCTTCACGTCCGGAAGGTCGACGCAGAATGAGCGAAACCTCACGATATGCGACTGCTTGTTTTGATAAATCATCATATACGACTAATGCGTGTTTACCACGGTCACGAAAGAACTCTCCTATAGCTGCCCCAGCGAAAGGCGCATAATATAACATGGACGCAGGTTCGGCTGCAGTTGCAGAAACGACAATTGTATAATCCATTGCTCCATGCTCTTTCAAGATTTTTACAATGTTTGCAACAGTTGAAGCTTTCTGCCCTATTGCAACATATATACAATACACAGGAACTCCTTTTAAATAATTATCGCGCTGATTTAGTATTGTATCAATTGCAATGGCGGATTTTCCTGTCTGTCTATCACCGATAATCAGTTCTCTTTGGCCACGTCCAATAGGAACCATCGAATCTATTGCCTTTAAACCTGTCTGTAAAGGTTCGTTAACTGGCTGGCGGTATATAACCCCTGGAGCTTTGCGATCTAATGGCATTTCAAATTTTTCACCGCCAATTGCGGCTCCACCGTCAATTGGCTCTCCAAGGGTGTTTATGACGCGCCCTACCATATCCTCGCTAACTTCAATTGAAGCTATTCTGCCTGTTCGTCGGGCAATATCCCCTTCTTTTATGCCTTCAGAAGAGCCAAAAAGAACAACACCAACATTGTCTTCTTCAAGATTCATCGCAATGGCTTTTGTTCCGTTGTCAAACTCTACAAGTTCGTTTTCTGTAACATTGTTAAGCCCATACAGACGTGCTACTCCATCAGAGATGCTAAGAACTTTTCCTACTTCTTCAAACTCAGCATTTGATTTAAGACTTTGCAGTTCTTCCAGAAGTACTTCGGACACTTCGCTTGGTTTTATTTTATTTGGCATAGTATTTTTATATAATATAAAATGAATAAAGAAATTCAAAAATAAAAACTATTAAACTTCTGTTTTTCAAAGATTATTTACAAGCTTTTTGCGGATATTGCGTAGAGACCCAGTAACGCTGGCATCAAGACACAGTGAATCGTATTCTAATATAAAACCTCCTATAATGGATGGGTCTAAATTTTGAATTAATTCAACATTTTTTTTTGTTTTACATTCAACAATTGATTTTATTCTCTCGATTGTAGATGCACTAAGAACTTTTGGTACCGTTAGCTCACACGTGACTATATTTTTTTTTGTCCTGTATAAATTTATGTAAGCCTGTACAACGAAGAGCATCATGTCAACCCTGTTTTTCGTTAGTATAAGATCAAAAAACTTTACGAGACAACTGTTATCGGTTATATTGGAAGCAGTTATAAGCAAACGTTTTTTCTGCTCATCACTAGAGACAGGGTCAGATAATGCTGATTTTAGTTCCGGCAATTTCATATATGAACTTTTCAATGTTATCATTGAGTCATATATGCTGTCAACCTGATTTAAGTCGTCTGCATATTTAAACAGTGCTTTAGCATATCGCATAGATACAACACCTATGTCCATTATCGTTTACTGTTGAGTATTATTTGTTATTTGACTACAATACGTATTGCTAGGAGAGAATGACGTCAATCTTTCGACATCTTATCTAATACCTGGTCTATCCACTGCATCTGTTCTTCTTTCTCCTGTAAATTTCGTGAAAGAACTTTTTCTGCAATCTTAACCGAAAGGTCTACGATATGAGAACGTAATTCACGTTGAGCTTTCTCCGTTTCGGATTGAATTTGTAAACGAGCATCTTCGATGATACGGCTAGCTTCTTCTTGTGCTTTTAATTTGGCATCGGAAATAATCTTATTACGTGTTTCTGTCGCATCTTTCAAAATCTCAGATTGACGTGCTTGCGCTTCACGTAACATGGCCTTACATTCGGTTTTTATATTTGCTAGTTTTTCATTTGCCAAACGCGCATTTATCAAGGATTCGTCAATGTATTGCTTGCGTTTTTCGACCATTCCTGTAATAACAGGAAAGCCGTATTTTGCCAACACTACGAAAACAACCAAAAAGGCTATTAGCATCCAAAAGAGCAAGCCAAAGTCAGGTGTTAAAAAGGACGGCATGATAAATATATTTTCAACGTGCAATTACATAAACAGACAAAGAAGACATACAATTACAGCAAACAAGGCAACACCTTCAACAAGGGCGGCTATAATAATCATGTTCATACGGATATCTCCTTTGGCTTCTGGCTGGCGTGCAATAGCTTCCATTGCACTACTTCCAATCTTGCCGATTCCAAGACCTGCTCCAATAGCAGAAAGACCTGCTCCAATTCCTGCGCCTAACTGGCTAATTCCTGCGGCTCCTGCCAACATAATTAATGACAACATAATTTCTAACGTTTTAATATTAATATTTGATTTGATTATAATCTAAACTGACTGATATTTGGATGCGGCTGTCATTCATGTGCTTCTGCATGTGCCAAACCAATAAAAATTGAACTTAGCATCGTAAAAACATATGCTTGTATAAAAGCGACTAACAACTCCAAGCAATCCATGAATATTATCATAATAACCGAGACTGTACTTAAACCTGCACCAATAGCCAAGCCTAACTGACATGATATGAATATTACACATGTAAGGGACAATACTATGGCGTGACCTGCAAAAATATTTGCAAACAAACGAACCATCAAGGCAAAAGGCTTTGTAAAGATTCCAAACAACTCTATTACAGGCATCATTGGAACAGGACATTTGAGCCAAACAGGAACTTTCGGCCAGAAAATATCTAACCAATACTCCTTGTTACCAAATAAATTTACTGCAAAGAAGGTAAAAATAGCCAAGACAAAAGTTATCGCTATATTTCCTGTAAGATTGGCTCCGCCCGGAAAAATTGGTATTAACCCCATTAAATTACTGATAAAGATAAAGAAAAAAGCAGTTAACAGATATGGAGCGTATTTTTTATAGTGCTTTTCACCTACACAAGCCTTTATAACGTCATCATGGATCATCATTACGAACATCTCAACAAAGCCGACAAACCCCTTAGGTGCTTCGTTGCGTTCATCTTTATTGCTATACCATCTTGCACAACCAATAAATATCAGCAACATAACAATCACGACTATCCACAACTGCACAACATTCTTTGTTATAGATAGGTCCAACTTGACAACTGATTGTTTACCATTAATCACTTCGCACACTTTTCCTTTGTTTTCACCTGTTGAAGGAATACAAAAACCTTTATAAAAACCTCTCGGAGAGTGGTTGATCTCTGAAGAAGAAAAACAAAACCACTTTCCATCGTTATTTTTGACTATGATTGGGAGAGGAATGGAGATGTGATGACCGTTAATTGTTACAATGTGCCAATCGTGAGAATCCCCTGTATGCCCCATAACTATTTCCTGTACATCAATACTATTCCCTGTATTGTTAGCAAACCCATTATAAGGTCTTAAGGCAACAAGCAAGAACAGAAATACTATAAAAAATTTATGCTGTTTCATTTAGTTTCTTCTCAATCTGAACAAAAAACACACTTTCGTATATAATGGTTAGTATATATAATGCGAAAAAACCGATAACAAATGGCAATATTCCTTTCTTTGCAAAGAAAATCTCACCAATAATTACCGCGAATGCAAAAATCATACGTATCACCTTATTTACTAAATAAAAATGCACTAATGAATTCTCATGTCTTTTCACAATCCTTACATATAAACATGCAGACCCTATATTATACATCAACAGCATTGCTGCGGCTGTTGCCAAAGGAAAGACAGGAAAATAGTTGGTCAATTTAAACAGGAGGCAACCACACGTAATCAAGGCATAACCAGCAATAACAACAAGCACCATACCGATAAGATAGTACTTATGCGCCTTATAAATCATGTCCATTTGTATATCCATAGATTGTTCGTGTGAAGTAAAGTAGATTATTGTTCAATGCATATAGACACTTCGTTATGTGAAACTTCAACAAATCCAGATTCGGCACTTATCTCTGTCTGATTGCCATTGTTAATAATTTGCACGACACCTCTTTGCAGGCTGGAAATAATTGGAGCATGATTTTCCAAAATCTCAAATGTTCCTTTTGTTCCTGGCACCACAACACTATTTGCGATATCCGAATACAAAGTCTTCTCTGGTGACATTACAATAACTTTCATTTTGCGAAACATTTACACTTGTTTAGCAACTTCGAGAAGTTGCTTGCCTTTCTCAATTGCGTCTTCAATAGTACCGACATTAAGAAACGCTTGCTCTGGCAGGTCGTCCACTTTGCCATCAAGAATCATATTGAAACCTTTAATGCAATCTTCCAAACTAACCATTACACCTGGCAGTCCTGTAAATTGTGATGCTACAGTAAACGGCTGACTGAGAAAACGCTGTACACGTCGGGCCCTGCTAACAATAAGCTTGTCATCATCTGATAATTCATCCATACCCAGTATAGCGATGATATCTTGAAGTTCATTATATTTTTGCAGAATCTTCTTTACTCTTTGTGCGCAGTCATAATGTTCTTTACCTATAATATTGGGGTCAAGGGCACGAGAAGTGGAGGCTAATGGGTCAACGGCAGGGTATATGCCTAATTCGGTTATCTTTCGACTTAATACCGTTGTTGCGTCCAAATGTGAGAAGGTTGTGGCAGGGGCAGGGTCTGTCAGGTCGTCCGCAGGTACATATACAGCTTGTATTGAAGTGATCGAACCGTTTTTTGTGGAGGTAATACGCTCTTGCATAGCTCCCATTTCGGATGCCAACGTTGGTTGATAACCGACAGCCGATGGCATACGTCCAAGTAGTGCAGAAACCTCAGAGCCTGCTTGTGTAAAACGGAAAATATTATCTACAAAGAAGAGAACATCTGTCTTCTTCCCTGTTTTTGCACTCATATCTCTGAAAGATTCTGCTACAGTCAAACCTGACAAAGCGACTGAAGCACGTGCACCCGGTGGCTCATTCATCTGACCGTATACCAATGTGGCCTGACTTTTCTCCAGCTCATTATAGTCAACGGAGTTAAGATCCCAATCCCCTTCCTCCATTTTTTCTTTAAACTCTTTGCCATATTTGATTACTCCGGCTTCAATCATTTCCCGAAGCATATCATTGCCTTCACGTGTACGCTCCCCGACACCAGCGATAACGGAGAAACCATCATGTCCTTTGGCAACATTGTTGATAAGCTCCATTATAAGAACGGTCTTGCCTACTCCCGCTCCACCGAAAAGACCTACTTTACCACCTTTGATATATGGTTCAAGAAGATCAATCACTTTAATGCCAGTTGTAAGTACTTCTTGTGTAGTTTCCAATTCGTTGAACTTTGGTGGTTCGTGATGTATAGGGGCGCCATTATCTTGATCAAAGTCCTTCATGCCGTCAATTGGCTCACCAATGACGTTTAGCAGGCGACCTTTAATCTGCATACCTGTTGGCATACAGATTGGTGCACCTAACTGCTCCACAGCTAAACCTCTACATAAGCCATCTGTCGAATCCATTGCAACAGTCCTAACCGTGTCTTCTCCTATATGTTGCTGGACTTCTAGAATAAGAGTTTCTCCATTTTCTCTCTTGATTTTTAAAGCATCATGAATTTTCGGGAGAACTTCTTCTGGCTTTTGTCCTTCTGTATTAAAAAAAACATCAACAACAGGTCCTATCACCTGAGAAATACAACCATTTTTTAGTGGCATAATTTATTTTTTCTATTTTGTTCTGTTTAGAATCTATTTGTCAGGTTAGCTTTAATTAAAACAACCTAACCACAATATGAATTTATTGCAAAGGTAATAATAATTTCATAACAAGACATTCGACCGATGGCATTTTTAACTATGTTTTTGCGTTTCCTTGTTCAATGCGCTAAAGAAGGACAGAAAAATGTGTCATTTATGGAGGTGTTCATCGTATTAAGCTCCAAGCAGCTGTCTAATGTTAATCCCTATCGGTCTTTGGTTCAATCATACCAAGGATACTTTTTGTGCGTTCGGCTATCTGTTGAAGCGTCAGGTGTAACATAATACCCTTTTTCCGATGGTTTGCCGTCAACCATCTCCTTTATTGCACTATCAGACTCTTTTTTGTATATTTCTTCATAGTCTGGCTGATATAATGATGGTGGAACAACATTTACATCAAAAATAAGCGTTGCCATGCCACGTGGACGAACATTTCCATACAAGCGAATGCAGTGGCGAACATAGCCAGTATTTTTATTGGAATTAAAAGAAAATCTCAAAATAACTGAGTCTTGCGATGGAATTACTTTAACATATTCAGAAGTAACAATACAACCACATGACGGTTGTATATCATCAATTAAAAACGGCTCACTTCCAGTGTTCTTGACAATAAAACTCATGTTTAGTGTTTCTCCCGCAACAATAGGATAATAATGTCTTATGGAATCGGCTACCGATATTTCCGTAGGTGAGATACGCTTCTTACAACCCGACAGTAGAACCGATGAACTGCAGGCTGCAAGAATAAACAAAAAATTGAAAAGAAAAACTAACGCCTTCATATTTCAGATACTTATTCTACTATTATTTCATCGCATGCCACTGTCCTTTTTCCGTTATAATCAGACGTTTGTTTTAAAACTATTTCGACAGGAACATCATGCTTGAGATTTTTTACATTTACAGGGACGATTACACGACTTTTTTCTTGTGGTGTATTGACAGCTACATATCCCTTTTGTTCATCTCCTTGAAAAATTTCTACTGTTGATGGAGTGTAAATACGCCATTCGGGGGCATGTAGGAAAGAAAATACAAATTTTGTATTTTCTGGTAAATGTCTATTGCTTGTAAGATGTAATTCTTTTGCACTAAATATAAACCAACCACTATGATAATCAGTAATAAAACCTTGTTTGCTATCTGTAAGAACGGTAATATCCTGCCCGTCTTCAGGTGTAGCACAAACCAGTTTCTCATCTCGTATTTTACTGTCAACATCCATCCAAGGGAAGTCTACTTTCCACTGGTGAATATAATTATCCAAATCTCCTTCACTTTCGCGGTAGTTGGCAAGATTTTCAAAATCCACATGATGTGACAACAAGGCTATCTGCTCGTTAATTATTAATTTGTTTTGTGGTTTTGCCTTATGCCTCAATAATTCCAATTTGGTATATGCAAGAGCAGTAAGCATTTCGTTTAGTTTTTTACGTTCTATATTACTTGATCCTTTTGAAGACCTGTCAAGTTGGTCACAAAAATCAAGTACTTCACCTGCGTCAAGATATGATTTTAATGCATCATCAATTCCTGCATAGATATGCAAGTTACATCCTTTGGCTTTGCGTTCCAAGTCTAAATAATAATCACAAAGAATATTTCCTGTTGCCGGATACATTGCATTAAAATAACGTCTTACACAATTTTCTATAGAAACGTCAGGATTAACTGTCAATTGGGCCAATGTATAGGTTTGTACGTCATCGAAGGAGGAGTAATCGTAGCCGCTACCATTGAAAAATACCCCTTTTATACCTATTCTCTTGTAAAGTTTGAGCCTGTTTTGCAAATGATACAAACAAGGAAAAGGGGTTATATAATCATCAAAATTCCGCATGTAGTCCCACACATATATTCTGTCTGTATAGTGCTGCCAGGCATTAACTGATTTCAAAAAACCACTTTTAGAAATGGTATTATCATCGAGTACCGGAGCGAAAGGCAGGTCTATGGCACTTATTATAACTCCTGCGTTTTTGGGAAGTGGGCGATTGGTGGGTAATTTCGTTGTGTTATAGGCGGAAGTAAAGAACATGTGGTGTGGAAACCTCTTTGCCAGCCTTTCGACCAAATTAGTAACAGATGGTGTCGCTGTGTCTTTTGTGTTGCCAGTTTTTCTGCATCTATTGCACAGGCAAACCTCATCATTATCGTTTGGCATAACAGCAAAGCGAACAGAACTATCATCGGTTCCATCGCCGTAATTATTTATTATAAAAGCCACATAGGCTTCAAACAGTTCTTCGGAAGAGAAGCAGAACTGCTCATCACTTCTTTGTCCATCAACTACGGCTTTGGCATCATTAGGTACTTTTCCGCTAAAAATCTTTGCAATATTATGTCCCCACAGCCCCCAGTCAAAATCAACATTCCCAAGACCATATATAGGCATCATGTCAGGATCGGCGTTGGTAGGAGAATAAACACTACGGTATTCAAAAGCGTAACACCCAGAAGTGTCGCGTTGGCAATTGATTATAGCTGGTGGCAAATCTCCATACGCAAACCTGCTGTCAGCTGAGGAAACATCTGACATGAATTGATATTGCAACCACAGCATGGCCTCCGTTGTACGAGCTTTCAACTGTATTGTGTTATCAAACACTGCAACGTCAAAATCCATTTTTAAATTGGGGTCATAATCAACCACGATTTGCAATTGGCTGTCATCTTGTGCTACTCCCGCATACACATAGTTGACATCAACGGCTCTTCTTTGCAGGTGGTTTTTTAGGTAATCTCTCCATTTAACATCTTGGCCGTCTTTCGGGTTAGCAGCGCGGATTACATATTCAGTATATTCGTTATATGGCTTGGTTAGCGAAAACGCACAAGAAGCAAACAGTGTCAGTGGTAATACGGACAGAAAAACACAAACAGCAGTCAGTGACTTTTTAGAATGCGATAAGAACTTGTACATTTATGTTATATAGATTTTTGTAGAAGGTTTGTAAAACGTCGGTGTAGTTGGATATACCACCTGAACGATAGTTGTTTTGGGTATAATAAGTGTACCATGTTCCAAGCACACCCAATGTCAGTGTGCTACATACACGATATTGTCCACCAAGACCAACCTGTGTATTAAGTTTGTTGAACATGCTCGGCATCGCATAGTTAATCATCGTTGCCTCTGGGGCGGAACCGACACTGCCCAAGGCGTGAATACAGGTTTTGCCATCATCCAACACGTAGTACTTTGCTTGAGCGGACAAACTGAAGTAAAACCTGCTATTCAGATAATAACCGTCAACTTTTGAATTAAACCAATATGGTTCATAAGTCTTAGTTATTCCGAAACCTAAATTGTACAGATTCATACGATCGTTTCTCCAATGGTCAAATCCCCAGCCTCCATTTTCGTTATTATATTCATTATATGGACCTTCAATCCATTTAAAGACCTTTTGGAAAGAATTTATTCGTCGAATCCCAACGTGTCCCTCAAGTTCCCAATCATTTTTTAAACTACGTTGCAAACGTATGTTTGACATTATTTGTGGAAAATATTTGTTGGCAAACGCAATATTCCCTGTACCCTGCCATTTGTCATTAAAGATGTGTGTCCATTCACCTTGCAATTGCACACCCGTTCCACCAGATTCCTGCTCGTCAGATTTAACTCCAAATACAGAGCCGTCACGACCAGCATAATTAAATCTTACGGCCATATTGTTTCGTGCGTTAAGCTTTCGAGTATATTCAAGCGTTGCTACGGCTGTTATAATATCTTCTTCACCGTAGCGACCTTGAAGATATTCCAGATTTATGCCATTGCGGTAACCACGGGCTAAAAGTCCATCAAGATGTCGTTTGAATTCCGGCCATTCTCCGAATGACGGCTGATAGAACTTTTGATATACATATGCAGAATCATATTGTTTCAGTGATTCATAGGCAAGCCCTTTGGTATATAAAACCGACTTGTTTTGATTGTCATATAATAAAGCGTTGTCAAGTACAATTAGTGCGGAGTCAGCTTTGTGCATGTCAATAAGGTCTGTTGCCCAAGAACAACTGTTTTTGCTGTTGGCGGCAATCAACAGAGAGTCTCCGAGATAATCCTCGATACGTAATCTGAGCAAGTTTTCCGCCAAAGAATATTGTTTAGTATTTGTATATATTGCAGCTTGTTTGATAGCAAAGAAATTATCCTCGTTAAAACGTTGAAATCCCAAAGCAACCAATTTTCGATGTTCGTCCCAACGCTTAAGGACAGCTGTTGCATTTACGGCATAGTGTAGCCCCAGCTCTGATTCAGGGCATATCTCAAGCAGCCTTTCACAATGGGAAAAGGCTTTCGCGGCAGCCCCAGATGCCATCAGGCCTTTTATGTGTGGGATGGCGATTTCTTCATATCTATTAACATATTGAGCCTTGAGTAATGCATCCGACTCGTTTTGGTATGCCTTATATACAGTTGACAAAGCGTCATCTACCCTCCCACTACGCAAAAGTATGTCAGCACGCTTCAAAGCCATTCCCGTGTGATATGGAAAACTTCTCTCAAAGTCAGCAAGAACACGTTCCGCTGCACTATATCGGTGCAACTCAACATTACAGTTAACCATTCGATTATAGGCAGATTCACGGACATCGTCATCGGTGGCGTTATTTATGGCAAATTCCAATAACGGCAACGCCTCACCATAAGAGTTTTCACTCATCAGAACAATAGCTCGTTGAAATCGCTGTCGTGCCAACTCGTCTGCTACGTCTTTATTGTTAGGGTTAATCCTATGTATGCGTTCCAGCAACTTGTTTGCATCATTGTCGTTGCCCATACGTTTGTTTACAACATAGGCCTTATACAGTAAATCTTCCGTGTCGCCACGTCGTTTGCGTTGCTCACCTATATAGTAAAGCGCATCTTCGTAATATCCGCGTGTCATTGACGTAGACACCAAGTAATCCAACGCCTCTTGGCTCTTTGAACGTTCATAGATTTTTCCGTAAAGATTGTAAGCATCATTTTTCATGGCGGAACGAGCAGCGTCTTCTTGCATGTTGTTGTAGAAACTGGTCAACTGTGCACTATGGTTTGTTTTCATCATGCGTTCAAGAAAAAACATTGCCTCACCATATCGGTTGTCTTCTGCCAACACTCCTGCTTTCTTCATTATCAACGCATTGCTTTGGGGGAGATACGATACACCTCTGTCCGCCACATCAATAGCCTCGCTCCGTCTTCCTTGCTGTAGCAGGAGATTACATAAAATTAAGTAATTTTCCTCGTTGTATGGGTCGGTACCCACAAGCTCTGTTAAGGACTTTATGGCCGAATTAAGGTCTCCGGATTTTCGTTCACTCTGTACCCTCTCCTCAAGTCTGTACTTGAGGTCTTTCTTCAATTGTATGTCGTTAGGATATATCAAACATAGTCTGCGTAACAGACGGTCAGCTTCTACGTCATTCTTCTGTTTTCGGTACAATTCAATTTTTCTACGCCACAGACCTTTCCAATATGGATGTATTTCAAGCAGTTCGTTTACATAACATATAGCACTTGAATAGTTGTGGGTGTCCTCCTCAACATTAATCAGCAGTTGTTTGGCTTCTACATTATGGTCGTTGTCGCGTAGCGATATGACCAGATAATAACGGGCATCATCATAAGCGCGTTTATGATAGTAATAACGGCCTGCAAGTTCGTTTAATGAAGAAATGGTTGGATAGCGTTTCAACCCCTCATCGAGCAATCTCTTGCCAGATTCCCAGTTGCCTTGTTTAAAAAGATAACGTACATTTGTATCGTAATATGATGGCGTGTGGTAGTCATCTGCCACAACAGCTGCCAGTCTTGAGTATGTTGTCGTTGCTCCGACAGCAATACAGTTGCAAACAACAAACAACAGCGCGGCAAATGATATTGCATTTTTGGTACTCATTTTTTGATATGTATTAGTTTTACAGTTTCATGCCAATTTGTGTATGTATCATCTGTTGCAAGAGTGAAATTCCAATGCAGCCCAATTAGCTCGTTGGCTTTGTTTCCTCTTCTTCCTGTTTGAAACCTTTACGTTTCATCTCGCCCCAAACGATACCTTTACCCATTATGAACTTGAAATAGCCCAAAATGGAGAAGAGCACTATGAGGGGGTGGTATATAAACGGTTCCAGTAATGCAGCTACAATTAGCCTCACATAGGAATAACCGCGCATACGAGTGTGGAGATAATCATAATATATAACGATGAATGACAATTGGAAACAAAAGAAATATATAGCCAAAAAAATCAGCCAAGCAGTATTCCAGTTTACACCTCCAGTAAACGCAAGATAAATGAACATGCAGAAACCTACACACTCAATCAACGGAGCTAAAAACTCGAAAATAAATAGATATGGCAAAGTGATAAGCCCCAGCTGCCTATATTTCTTCTTGAACATAATATGATGATACTTGCCGAAAGTCTGAATCAGACCGTGCCCCCATCTTGTGCGCTGTCTGTGAAGCATTTTTAAATTAGGGGGGCCTTCAGTCCAACAACAAGTATATGGTATCTGTTCTACCTTATATTTCCTACCAAAATCACAGCAATAGCCAATCATCCTTATAAGCATGTCCATATCCTCTGCCAGCGAGTCAAAAGAATATCCACCCGCCTTAATCGCAAGTTCGGTGTCAAACATACCATAGCCGCCAGACACATTAGGCATGGCGTTAATCTTACTCCAACCCATCTTACCTATCATAAAAGATCGGAGGTATTCAAGGGTTTGAAACAGAGGAATAGGAGACCACGGAATACGATATTTGACCAATTTGCCTTCATGCACCTCACAGGCATTTGAAATATTCATAACTCCCGAAACGGCAATCACATTCTCTTCCTCAATCATAGGGCGAATGCACATCTTGATTGCGTTTTCTGACAAAATACAGTCAACGTCGGTATTGATGAAATAAGGATATTTGGCCACATTCAAGCCAGCATTAACGGGGTCGGCCTTTGTTCCGCCGTTTTCTTTGTCTACCACCCTGAGACGTGAATATTCCGGAAGTTTTGATATGAGCATCCGTTTAAACGGCTTGCACATGATTTTCTGCTGGTAAAGATACGGAACTTCTATCAATTGAAATTCATTTATCATCTTCTCCAGTGTTGAATCCTTGCTACCGTCATTTACAATAATTACCTCAAATTTTGGATAATCTTGCGACAACAGTGACTTTACATTATGCACAATTGTTTTCTCCTCATTATATGCAGGAGCGATAATTGAAACGCCTGGGGTAAACGGAGAGTGGTCAAGAATCCTGTTAACATAGACATCGCGGGCAAGGCTTCGTCTACCGTGTATTTTCAAATACGACAAAACAACAAGAACACAATACGACAATATAAGCAGTATCGAGTAGAAAAAGACCAGATAGCCATATCCGTAAAATAGCAGTTCTTTCATTTCTTTCGCAATTTATAGTTGAAAGGCTGTCTTGCCATGTTTGAAACTTTCGATAACATCAAAAAGATGCTGCTCAGCATCGCTTTTCACATGCATCCTGAGGTGCTTAAGTTCCTTTCGTCCGTTTTCTCCATACATTTGCAAAGCAAGCAGCACATTAAGCTTTATCGAAAGTACTTTCGAGTCATTCCACGCTTTTACAAAGAAATCCAAAGCCCTACCAGTGTTAAACAAGACCAATGCACGAAGTATGTAAAGTTTGACTTTCTCTGTTTGAAACTGGTATATTTCCATTAGTTGGTCCTCCGCATCCGACACATGCGCCGATGTCAGGCATTCTACTGCCGCCAGACATCGTTTGGGCTTGCTGTTGTCTAAGTATTGCTTGATATTTTCGATGTCATCTTTATTGCCCCAATATCCGATTTCCTTGATGAGGGTGGTCTGAAGTTGCAGGTTGGCACAATTATTTATGACAGGTGTCAGAGACGGAATTTCCTTTCCTGCTTTATGACGCGCTGTCAAAAGAAAATGAATTGACAAGGCGTCCCATGGGCACCACGTGTAGTGATAGGACTCTTCCTCGAAAAAACGGAACGGTTTGGAGTCACTCAACCATAGATAATACATTCTGATTTCCTTGCTGAGTATTTTATTGCTTGAGCGAAGTAGTCTGACCAATATAGATTCAGACATAATAAGCATCAAAAACTGTGAAATCTGAATGGCGTTCTTGCGTTGAGTCAAGGTACCGAACATCAGCATTTTTTCAAGGAAGTCCTGCACGCCAAGCACCACAACAATCATACGTACATTGTTGAAGTTGTACATTGCCTCCGAATAGAAATCGTTTTTTACGTTGACAAGCAGCATGCACAGTGCAAACATGTATAGCTTTCTCTTGCGCTTGCGTAAATCCTGCATCTTAAGATCCAGCCGTTGTTGCACCTCTTGGAACGAAAGATTCCTCTTCTCCTTAAACAATTCGCTCAGAACAGTGTAGAACCTTTCATGAAGCGCATTATATTGTTTTTGAAAAAAATATCCGTTAACCTTATTATATGCAATAAGCAACATAATACAGGTAACGGAAGTACTGCTTAGAAGAATTACAAAAATACAAATCCTAACGATAACAGGATAATCAAAATAGTTGTCATACCACCATGTAAGGAAAATCGTCAGATATTGCCACTCCGACAAGTCACGTGTGTACATTCGCTCTGCAATGTTGTCTGCGTATATAGCAACGCTACATACAAGGCATAGTATAACAACAAGACAGAACTTCCTGCTCATCATGGTCGGCTATATGTCATTTATACTGTTAAAAATAGGTATTCGAAGTCGAATTCCATTTCAATGACGGGATAATTCCACACCCCTCATTTTATCACTTTTTGGGAATCGTGTCCTTATTATAGAGAAGCAATTCGAATGGTTAGGAAAAACAGGACAACGCATTAACTAAATTGCATTGGTGACAGAATAACTCCCTTGAGCGGCAAACGGGACTCGAACCCGCGACCCTTGGCTTGGGAAGCCAATGCTCTACCAACTGAGCTACTGCCGCATTTCACAGTGTAAAATTAGCTGTTAATATTTAAACTCACAAATTATATGCAGACTATTTTTCAAGATTATTCAGCTTGTCAACCATGTTCAGACTAAAATAAATTTTATACAACGGTATTTGCCACTTGCTTTTATCATTTGGATAAGCATCCTTATATCTTTCTAAATATGGCATTGCGGTCTTATACATTGTTCGAACTTCCTCCATGCGTTTTTTATATTCTGTTGATGTGGGGTTGGGAGACAGTGTACTTTCATAGCTGACCCCTTTGTTGTACCAGCACAGTCCTATATAATAGCATGTCTGAATGTCTTCACTGTCCACAGACAGCAACCTTTCTGCCATACTGATGCATTTGTCATATTGTTTAAGATTAAACAAGACGGCAACTTGGGCAAACAGGTACAGCTTGTTGTCAGGCTTAAGAGTCAGCAGACTGTCATTGAGCTGATATGCCTCCTGGTATTTGCGGGTATTACTTAGAAAATCTGCCAGTCGGGAGAAAAAAAAGTCTGAAAATGATGATTCACCCAGTCCACGTCTAAGCGACTTTACATAATTGGCTGTATCGCGCAGTCCCTCATAAGCCATCGTTTCATATTGCAGAGCATAGTCAAAATTAGCACTGTCAGCTTCCGCAAGGGACTGATACTTGAATACATCCTTGAAATTTTTGCTCTCAAAACACGAAGCCATGCTCCAAAATGCAGCCCTTGGCAATCGGCTGTCCAACATTTGTTTCTCTCCTTTGAAATAATCAGAGCGTGCTATATCTATATACATAGAAAACAATTTGTCTGCTGATGCCCATTGTTTATTCTTGATAAAAAATACACCTCCTCTGTAAAGATTGGGATAGTATCGTTTCAAAAATGCACGATTCTTTTTTCGGGTCTTTTCTGCCTGTTTGGAATGGGTAGAGCATACGATTGCCTCTTCTTTTAGCGTATATTCAAAAATACTGCATACAGAATTGAAGAATCCCGTTGTGTCATACTTCTGGTGAAGATACAGTTTCATGTTTTCCGCATCATTAGCCTTAACTTCAAGAGAGCGTGCTAAAGAATAAAGTTTAGGGTCACGGCTTATTAGTGTGTCGGCCAAACATTTCTTTACAAGTTCCCTACCCTTGCCGATATCCGAAGTCTTGACATAAGACTTCAGAAGTTTAAATTCTTTCCATTCGGCCTTTACTGGCACAAACGGTAGAATAAGACCAAGACAGAGCAATCTGCAATATTTAGACACTGTGAGCATATAACACGATTGTAATATTAATTATTTCTTCAGGCTGTCGTCCTCAAGTTTTTCAATGTTTCCGGTCAACGGGTTGAACCAGATATGGCAGGAGGCCCTCTTGTTGAACAAGTCTTCTGAAAGATATTCTTCATGGCCAAACTGTGCTACGGGCAGTGTTTGCCTTAACAGACTGTTGTGGCGGAATGTCAGTTCTACAGATGCTTGTGAGGGAATATTAAAATATACGACTCTGTTTATCATTTTTCTGTCAAGAACCTCAGAACGGCCTTGCTGTACTGTATTCATGTTTTTCACGTCAATATAAACAGGCTCACCGCTGAGGTCGTTGCTGTCAACAAGGCCGTTCTGGTCAGAAAAGCGTGCAAACACTTCGTGCTCTTTGCCTTGTTCTGGAGTGTAAGTAACAATCCAGGTTTTGGTCTCTGTCTCGGTATAACCTTTAAACAACTGCATCAGAGCATTCTCCTGCTCGTCAAGTTTGGCAAGCATAAGTTTGAGTTGTTCCCCGTCCTTTGGCATATAATCAGCATCTCCCTTTGTCAGTTCACTGCGGCTTTCTCTTATACCATAAATCTCGGCAGCGGTAAGTTCTGCCATTTTTAACTCGCTACCAGCAGAAAGTATCTCCTCACGAAGAAATTCTCGACTGTTGGTTTTTGTCGTGGACGTGTTGTGGCGTTGTTCTAACGTTGGTTCCACATATTTTTTTGCTTGGGCATTAATTGCTAACAACACACCATTGTCTGAGAGGGAGCAGAAAGGGGCAGATGTTCCTTTTTTCAGTAGGACAACATGGGCTTTGCTCGTATCAGGCGCAGATGCTGCAACCATTCTTACATCATCAATTTTCCATTGTGTGACAACCGAACTGGGAACATTGTTCAGTCGCAAAAATCTTTGAGCATAATAATGGAAGTCCCCGGGAATATGTGTTGTGCGTGTTGCCGTGACGGCAAATTTTAATACAGTTTTCGGCAAATAATACACCACCCCATCAGCCGTAACACCTGGGGTATATTTGAATACTGCGGTCTGGGCATTGGCCGTAACAGCCATAACGAGAACACAAAGTCCTGCAAAAAAAACATTTCTCATATCTTACAATGGTTTGATATCATTTTAAAAGCTTCCCCTAAATATTCTGTAATATCGGAGGCCATCATTCCGAACTCAGTAAACTGATTCTTGGCACAGTCGCCTGCAGCCCCATGAAGCCATACACCAAGACGACAAGCGTCTTCTGCAGAGTAGCCTTGACTGCGCAAAGAGAGTAGTATACCTGTCAAGACATCACCGCTTCCAGCTGTCGCCATCCCGCTGTTTCCGCTTGTATTGAAGAAAACACGGCCTGTTGGAGTGCATACTGCCGTATAATGGTCTTTCAATACTATATAAATTCCATACTGCTGGCACGTGTCCATAGCCTTGTGTAGTTGCGCTGTCCTGTTTGCTTTTATACCGACAAGTCTCTCCCACTCTTTCGGATGCGGGGTGAGTATTGTGTCTTTGAGTAGCAACTGTGGCCAATTTGGAAATTTAGATAAGATGTTGAGTCCATCAGCATCTATCACCATCTTGGTGCCATCGCTGTCAAGCAGTTTAAACATGATGGCCTCTGCTTCAGCGCTCTGGCCAAGGCCCGGACCAATGGCGACTGCAGAATATGTGTTACCATTAAGGTTGCAGGCGACATCGCCATGGTGATATACCGAAACAACCGCTTCCGGTAGTGCCGTCTGCAAAACGCAAAGATTTTCTTCGGCGGTAAGTATGCTGAGTTTTCCTATGCCGCTTCTATAGGCTGATTTTCCTGCCAACACCGATGCTCCAGCCATTCCCTGCGAACCTGCAACAAGGAGACCATGTCCGAATGAGCCTTTGTTCGCAAAATCATCCCGTATTTTCAACAGAGACATGGCTTCCCGACGTTCTGTGGCACTGAATTGCAAATTCTCGTATTTAATGCCACTGTCGTCAAGACCGATATCAAGCACTTTGACCTGTCCGAGAAATTTCTGATTGTCAGCAAGCAGCATAGACGGCTTGAGGCAGTGAAACGTAAACGTATAGTCTGCTTTCACGGCAACTATTTCGACAGTTTCGTCTTCGTTACGTTTTGAAACACCCAACATGCCTGATGGCATATCAACAGAGATTACCTTGTGATTGCTGTTGTTAACAAAATCAACCAGAAGTTTAAAGCCACCTTCGAGAGGCCGTGACAGCCCCGAGCCAAACAAGGCGTCAATAATCCATACTTCTGACCCCAAATGAGGCAAGTCGAAATGTGACGTTATTTCATGCATCACAACATTGGTGGACTTGCCAAGCCTATCCTTATTGCATTGGCACTCCTCGCTCAATGTCCCTGACGTATTAAACAGAAACACTTCAACGTCATAGCCCCCTTGGTCGAGCATGCGAGCAATGGCCAATCCGTCTCCGCCATTATTGCCAGGACCTGCAAAAACGACCACTTTGGTGTCAGTCGTCGGCAGCAACGCTACAATTTCGTCCGACACAACTTTTGCAGCTCTCTCCATCAGTTCAATAGAATTAATTCCCAAAGACTTGATGGTAAAGTTGTCTAAATCCCTAATTTGATGTACAGACAATAGTTTCATGGTGCAAAGTTACATATAATTACAGACAAACGCTGTCAGTCAAAACACAATTCCTCCTGCTTAGCTTTCTTTGTTACATGTATTATGCCTGTTGTATTTACCTTCGATTTCTCCTCCAGAATATAGTCGCTGACACCGTCTTCTATATAAGTCTGAATGGCCCTTTTTAGTGGTCTGGCGCCATATTTGCGGTCATAAGATTTTTCTACCAGAAATTTCTTTGCTTTGCTGTCAATCTCAAGGGTATAGCCGAGTGCTATCATACGCAGGTTGAGCTTGGCGATTTCGTTGTCTATTATTCGGCCTATAGTGTCACGACTGAGACTGTCGAACATAATTATATCGTCAATGCGATTAATAAATTCTGGGGCAAACTGTCTGTTCAAAGCCTTCATTACAATTTGGTCTGCATGTTGTTTGCGGTCATCTTCACCCTGTATACCAAAGCCTACAGTGTTGCCGAAATCCTGCAAATCACGTGAACCGCAATTAGAAGTCAATATTATTATCGTATTTCTAAAATCAACGGTAACACCATTGCTATCGGTCAACCTACCCTCATCCATTACCTGAAGCAATATGTTGAACACATCTTTATTGGCCTTCTCTATTTCGTCAAGCAAAACTATTGAATAAGGGCGACGTCTCACCTTCTCCGTAAGCTGTCCGCCATCTTCGTAGCCAACATATCCGGGAGGCGCACCAACAAGCCTGCTTGTAGAGAATTTTTCCATATACTCGCTCATGTCAATGCGAATGAGTGCGTCATCTGAACCAAACATGTATTCGGCCAGTTTTTTTGCAAGGAAAGTCTTGCCCACACCTGTAGGACCCAAAAACAGAAACGTGCCGATGGGCTTGTTCGGCTCACGAAGCCCTATCCTGTTTCGAGTGATGGCTTTTATAAGTTTTTCTATTGCCTTGTCTTGCGCTATAATTGTGCTTTGCAGGTCTTTTTTCAGTTCTTTGAGTCTGACGTTTTCTTTCTGCGCCATTTTGTGTACGGGAACACCGCTCATTATTGAAACAACCTGCTCCACATCTTTCTCGTCAACAACAAGTGGATTTTCTTTCAATGACAGTAGCCACTCTGCCTTTTTCTTTGTAAAAGTTTCCTTTAGGTCTGCTATCTGATCACGGTACATGGATGCTTCGTCAAAGCGTTTTTCACTGGCGGCCAGTGCTTTCTTTTCATTTACGGCATTTATTTCTTTTTCAATCTGCTGTAAATCGACTGGCATTTTGACATCTATGATATGCTTGCGTGAGCCAGCTTCGTCCATAGCATCAATAGCCTTGTCGGGAAGCTTGCGGTCTGAAATATAGCGGTCCGTCAGCCTGACACAAGCTTCCAGAGCCTTGTCTGTGTATCTCACGTTATGATGCGTCTCATACCTGTCTTTGATGTTGTGCAATATTGCAACAGTCTCCTCGGCTGATGTAGGATTGACAACAATCTTCTGAAACCGGCGTTCTAAAGCCCCGTCTTTCTCTATGCTCTTGCGATATTCATCTACAGTCGTGGCACCTATACATTGCAGCGTACCCCGCGACAATGCCGGTTTCAGCATATTGGCAGCATCCATCGTGCCTTGTGAAGACCCTGCACCGATAATCGTGTGTATCTCGTCAACAAATAGTATTACCTCAGGATGTTCACGCAACTCCTTCATAATACCCTGAAGGCGTTCCTCAAACTGCCCACGATATTTTGTGCCAGCAACAACTCCTGCCATGTTGAGGCTTATTATTCGTTTGTCTGCCAGTGTGAAAGGCACACTTCCGTTAACAATACGTTGAGCAAGTCCCTCCACAATGGCAGTCTTCCCCACTCCTGCTTCACCTATCAGAATTGGGTTGTTTTTCTTGCGGCGACTAAGTATCTGCGCCAAACGTTCTATTTCAGCTTCACGACCCACTACCTTGTCAAGTTTCCCCTGCATGGCGTCAAGGGTCATGTCAATGCCAAACTTTTTCAGAAACTCAAGCGGACGACCAGACTTTTTATTCCCATTGGCAGTCTCCTTGTCTTCAACTTCCGGACCATCGCAGCAAGCATCGCTGTCATCAAAAGCAAACGAGTCTTCCCCACCTGGCTCGTCATCTTCATTATCAATGTGATACCTGCTGTAAAGCTGTTCTCGCAAACTGCCGTATGTCATACCAATCTCAGACAGAGTTCTTGCAACAAAGCCACCCTCATCCTTCAGAAGAGCAAGCAGCAGGTGGCCCGACATGACCTTGTCCATGTGCATGAGGTTTGATTCGGTCATGCAGTTCTGCAGAGCCATCCCTGCGTCTGCATCAAGGTTTATTGCACCGCTTGGCACGTCAAAAGGAATGTGCGCTTCGCTATATGTCTTGAGATGGTCTCTCATCTTTACCCTCAGCGCCTCAAGAGCATCAGTCTTTTGGCTGATTATTTCAAAAGCATCGTTGTCGGGCTCGCGAAGAATGCCCAACACAAAATGGTCTGCACGAATAAGTTTGTCGCCGTTCTTAATGGCTTCACTGCGGCTATGCAGCAGAACATTCTTGAACTCGTCTGAGTATATTTTTTTCATAATATTCTAAATATCTTTTTATGAACAGCCGCCGACTTTCATTATAAATAATTATAGACATGAAATATGGGCGCGGCAAAAAAACAACCTCCCCTATTTGTCATTGGCTCTATATTTAATGATATACAATATTTGTGCCAAACTGTTTTTGTTTCGAATGCTCTTGTCATATAATCTAAAAGGCCTAATGTCATATAACTTAAAAGGCCTAATGTCATACCACCTAAAGAGTCTAAGCATTGTCACGCCGCTTCCTATTAGCAGATATTTCTCTCGCACAGGTGCAAACAGGCATGCATGCGCCAGAGAATGTCAGTAGGTTTTTATTATTTATCCGACAGCAAACGATTATAGGGCCGTTTTGAAGCCGTTTGTAATTACTTTAGTTTTGTCTACTAACTTAGCTGACACGTGTCAGCTAAGTTAGTAGACAACCGTCCGCTAGGTTAGCGGACGGTTGTCTATTAGTTAGTGGACACACTTTATGTTGTGTATAAAAAAAGTCCCTGCGCTGTATATAACGCAAGGACTTTGTCTTTAGTTATTATGGATTTGCCTAACGACAGGCTTACTTGTTCAGTGCGAGATCAACATTCACAGCGCAAGCAACAGAGCACCCTACCATAGGATTGTTGCCGATGCCAAGGAAGCCCATCATTTCTACATGGGCAGGAACGGAAGATGAACCTGCAAACTGTGCGTCAGAGTGCATGCGGCCGAGGGTGTCGGTCATGCCGTAAGAAGCAGGTCCGGCAGCCATATTGTCAGGGTGTAGTGTACGTCCTGTACCACCGCCAGAAGCAACTGAGAAGTAGGCTTTACCTGCACGAATACGCTCTTTCTTGTAGGTGCCAGCAACGGGATGTTGGAAACGTGTAGGGTTGGTAGAGTTTCCTGTGATAGATACGTCTACATCCTCTTTCCACATTATGGCAACGCCCTCGCGTACATCATCGGCACCATAGCAGTTGACTGCCGAACGTGGACCGTTAGAGTATGCAATGCGCTTTACTTCCTTCAGTTCGCCCGTAAAGTAGTCGAACTGGGTCTGCACATATGTGAAGCCGTTAATGCGAGAAATAATCATAGCTGCATCTTTGCCAAGTCCGTTAAGAATGCAACGGAGAGGTTTGTCAGCTGGTCTTGACTTGTTGGCCATCTGAGCAATCTTGATGGCTCCCTCTGCTGCAGCAAAAGACTCGTGGCCAGCAAGGAATGCAAAACATTTGGTTTCGGGTGTGAGCAGACGTGCGGCCAATTCACCATGTCCGATACCTACTTTGCGGTCATCTGCCACAGAACCAGGAATACAGAAAGACTGAAGGCCTTCACCGATATAGTTGGCGGCCTCAACAGCGTCTTTTGCCTTTTCCTTGAGAGCAATGGCTGTACCTACAACATAAGCCCATTTTGCGTTTTCAAAGCAAATCATCTGGGTTTCTTCACAAGTCTTATATGGGTCAAGGCCTGCTGCCTCGCAAATCTGGTTTGCCTCTTCAACAGAAGCTATGCCGTGCTTATTCAAACAAGCGAGAATCTGAGCCATGCGGCGATCCTGAGATTCAAATTTTACTTCACGAATCATAGTTATGTCCTCCTTTTTTATTCTTTACGTGGATCAATAGATTTAACAGCTCCGTCCTCTGCCTTTGTGCGGCCATAGGTGCCGGTTACACTCTTGAGAGCTTCGTCAGCAGGGACACCCTTCTTGATGGCATCCATGAATTTGCCCATGTGTACAAATTCGTAACCACAAACCTGATTGTCGGCATCAAGGAACATCTTGGTGATGTATCCTTCTGTCAACTGGAGGTAGCGAGTTCCCTTAACCTTTGTGCCGTAGAGGGTACCTGTCTGTGAAATAAGTCCTTTGCCGAGGTCTTCAAGGCCAGCACCGATGGCAAGTCCGCCTTCAGAGAATGCTGACTGGGTACGACCATAAACAATCTGCAGGAAGAGTTCGCGCATTGCGGTATTGATTGCATCACACACGAGGTCGGTATTGAGAGCCTCGAGAATTGTCTTGCCAGGAAGAATCTCTGATGCCATCGCTGCCGAGTGGGTCATACCAGAACAGCCAATTGTTTCAACAAGGGCTTCTTCAATAATGCCGTTCTTTACATTAAGCGTAAGCTTGCAGGCTCCCTGTTGGGGTGCACACCAACCCACACCGTGAGTGAGGCCGGATATGTCTTTAATCTCTTTGGACTGAATCCACTTGCCCTCTTCTGGGATTGGAGCAGGACCGTGGTTTGGTCCCTTAGCAACGACACACATGTCGTTAATTTCCTTTGTGTAAATCATATTGTTTAAAATAAGTGTTAAATAATTACATGCCGTATTCATTATTCTATGCAAATTTACACCTTTCTGACCTCAGAAAGAAATAAAATGCCTTATTTTTCAAGCGAAGAATGCTATTCTATCAAAAAAAACTTGCCAGAAGCACCGACAAAAGCAGAAAAGCAACATACGATACTAAATTCATCACCAATATGTATCTGTCCTTGTCTGAAACATGCACTCCTCCAAATCTGATGTACAGTCTGTAGACACACAGACCTACCAGAGTGCCGAAACACAGACCGACAACAACATCTCCAACGTAATGGACACCTAAGTAAATGCGTGACCAGCAATTAACTAAAGTAAACAGCGCAAACATATATATTAGCGATCTGTTTCTGAAAACACAGCACAGAAAAACCGCAACGCTGCAGGTGTTGGCAGCATGGCTTGAGAAAAAGCCATAACGTCCTCCCCGATACTCGTTGACAACATCCACAGCATACATTATTTCAGGGTCTCTTGACGGCCTAAAGCGTTCAACAAGAGGCTTGAATATTCCGGAAGAAACAACGTCTGCCACAAGCACGCAGCAAAGAATTGCACCCAAAACAAACAACATTGTCTTCAAATTATAATTGCGGTAAATATACCAGCACATGAACAAGCCTATGGGTAGCCAGGCCACCGTGCTTGTTACAATCAGGGCAAAAGCATCAAGCATCACAGAATGGCTTCCGTTGATGGCCAAGGTTAGGTATCTGTCTAAATCAACGATCTGTTCTATCATCTTTAACGGTTTACATACAGGTTATCACATCTACAAAATTAGTATAACTGTTCTCTATGCGCGAAACTTCATAGGCTTGCATCTGCAAAGAAAAGTCACCGCGCAAGTCCTCCACATCAAAATACAGTTTCATAATGCTTGTAAAATTAAAGGCCATTGGTGTTGCACGTCTGGCAACAACTTTAAGGCATTCCGCAATTCTGTCATGAGACATGTCCATTTGTTTCATCAGTCGGAACAAGGCATAATAGCACGGCTTGGATTCCGCACAAGTTGTCAGATGGCGCAACTTTACATTGCAGTTGTCTCCGCAAAAAGCGGAGAGCAGCAATTCTACTTCTTCATATGTACACAGTTCTGGCAGCAGCAACTGCAGGGTCTTTTGTCTGTCAATGGTGGCTTCCGTCTGAAGACAGGTGCGAGCAAAAGCGAGGAATACGTGTGAGTTGAACGACAACGCACCTCTTTTGTAATTTAAAACTGCTGCCTTCAGAAATGTCTTAAGATACACTTTGGTGTCTGGTTGAGCAATGGTGACAAAGCACTGCCAGAAGGCATCGTTTTCTAATGTAGTCAGCACGTGTTCCGCAAGCACATAAGACGCCGTGCGAAATCCCGAATTGCTTAGGTTGCAGAGATAGGTGCGCATCAATAGCCACTCACTCTTTTTTGCGAACACCGTCAGACGGTTGTTAATTACAGGATCGTAACGTTTTTCCATTATATGAAAATTACTGTCTTCTTTCAAGCAGCACAACGTTTTCGATGTGATGAGTGTGCGGAAACATGTCAACAGGTTGGTACGCCGTCACTCTGTATCTGGAATCAAGCAACTGAAGGTCACGAGCTTGTGTGGCGGGATTGCAACTGACATACACTATCTTATGTGGAGCAGATTTCAGAATGACTTCGACAACATCTCCGTGCATCCCTGCTCTGGGCGGATCCGTAATTATCACGTCGGGCCTTCCATTTGCTTCTATAAACTCATCTGTCAGCACATCTTTCATGTCACCGGCAATGAAGCAGGTGTTTGAGATTCCGTTTAGCTCCGAGTTGGTCTTTGCGTCATCTATAGCATCGGCCACATATTCTATTCCGATCACCTTGCGAGCATTGCGTGCAACAAAATTAGCTATCGTTCCGGTGCCAGTGTATAGGTCATATACGAGTTCGCTGCCAGAAAGAGATGCAAAACTACGCACAACCTTATAAAGAACGTAGGCCTGTTCGTTGTTTGTCTGGTAAAAACTCTTCGGCCCAACCTTGAACCGGAGGTCTTCCATGTGTTCGTAAACATATCCAGTACCCTTGAAGACGTTGATGTCTAAATCCCCAATGGTGTCATTACATTTCAGATTGTTGACCCAGACTATTGTGGTCAGTTCCGGAAAATTGCAGGAAAGAAAATCAAGAACAGCAAATGCCTGTGCTTCTTCCTCTGGCTTTGTAATGTGGAACTGCATCACAAGCATTATTTCTCCAGAGTTTGAACTGCGAAACATCATGTCTCTTAATACGCCCTCCTGCTTTCTTAAATCAAAAAAAGTAATGTCATGACTAATGGCGAATTCCCTCACCCCGTTTCTAATGCGGTTCTGAAAATCATCCATAAGATAACATTCTTCAATATCAAGCACCTTATCAAATGCGCCTGGAATATGGAAGCCGACAGCGTTCATCTGATCATAGCTTACATCTTGGCTTATTTCATCCTCTGTAAGCCAACGCTTGTTTGAAAAACTGAATTCAAGTTTGTTGCGGTATCGCAGAGTCTTTTCGCTACCCAATATGGGTAATGCCTCTGGCAATTCAACTTTGCCGATACGTGTCAGTGTGTCAACAACTTGTTTTTGTTTGTAAAACAGTTGGCGTTCATATTTCAGGCACTGCCACTTGCAGCCACCACAAACCCCAAAGTGCTTGCAAACGGGAGTTATCCTGTCTGGACTTTTCTTGTGTATCTTCACAGCTTTTGCTTCCATGAAGCTGTTTTTCTTACGCGTCACCTGAAGGTCTGCCACATCTCCCGGCACCACGTAGGGTACAAAAACAACCATGTCATTTACTCGCGCCAACGCCCTCCCTTCTGCTGCAAGGGCTGTTATTTCAATTTCTTCCAGAAGTGGAAGAGGTTTCTTCTTTCTTCCCATTAATATTATGTTGTATATAACTGTCAATCAATAATGTTTGATATTAAGAGTTGTTCTTAAGTAACAACTTTAAGTTTGGCATATTTCAGCAGAAGCTTTTTCTCTCCGAAATTTTTGAAATCTATGACTGCCTTTTGTCCTACAGCGCTGTCTTCGATGGTTTTCACCAACCCTGCACCAAATATGGCGTGCTCAACTACACACCCTTCAGATATGTTATTGCACGAAACTGTCCGGACATTAAGATGAGTAAGGTTTGCATCAAGGCGTTTCAACGAACCTTTGCCAGTAATAGTGGTGTCGTGATTACACTTTGGGGTGCCATGACGGCCGATTTTGTATGATGACGGTGCAGAAGAGTGAATTTCATCAAAATCAGAGAAGTATTCCTTGACGAAATCATTTCCTCGACCAAAACTACATCTTTCCTGCTTAATATACCGCATATCAATATCTTGAAGAAACTGACTAGGCTCATAACTGTCGGACTTTCCAAACCTAAAACGAATTTTCGCATACGAAAGATAGCACAATTTTCTCGCTCTTGTTATTGCGACAAAAAACAACCGCCTCTCTTCTTCTATATCTTTGTTTGAAAAGCATTGGTAATTGGGAAACAGCCCCTCCTCCATTCCTGCCACAAAAACTACATCAAACTCCAAGCCCTTTGCGGTATGTACGGTCATCAAGCTAACTGCGTTGCCGTCTTTCACCTTCTTGTCAGAATCTGTAAGCAAAGCCACTTCGCTCAAATAGTCTGCCATGTAAATGGCGTTGGTGTTACCCTCCTCGCGCTGTGTGTCTACAAACTGGCTCATACCGCTAAGAAGAGAAGAATAGTTGTCTATTATTTCACGACTTTCACTACTGCTGTCAGACTGAACCGCTGCCATCAAACCGCTTTCCTTCAATACAAGTTGGCCGACTTGGTAGGCGTCCAGAGTTTGAGCTTCGTCCATAAATCTACCTATAAGTCGGGAAAAATCTGCCAGTTTGCTTTTTGTGCCTTTGTTGACAGCAAGTCCATATAAATCTGGCTGTTGTATAACAGTCCATGGAGCGATATCGTTTTCGTGGGCACATCTGAATATTTTATCTACTGTGGTATTGCCTATTCCGCGTGCTGGATAATTTATTATGCGGCGTAAAGCCTCTTCATCATATTGGTTGGTAACCAATCGCAGGTAGGCAAGAATGTCACGGATTTCTTTTTGGTCATAAAACGAAATGCCGCCGTAAATAACACAGGGTATGTTGCGCTTGCGCATTGCCTCTTCTATAATTCGACTTTGCCCATTGGTTCTATACAAGACTGCTATGTCCGAATACCCTACCCCCTTATCGTGTAGCGAATTTATCTTCTGACAGATTGTCTCCCCCTCTTCTATGTCGCTGGTTAGGCCAGACAACACAATAGGAGCCCCAACTTCGTTGTCGGAGTAGATGTTTTTCTTTATTTGAAACTTATTCTTTTTGATGAGGCTGTTAGCCGCATTAACTATGCTCTGTGTGGAACGATAATTACGCTCCAATCTGAAAATTTGTGTATCTTTGAAATACTTGTCAAAATTAAGGATGTTATCTATCCTCGCACCCCTGAAGCCATATATGCTTTGTGCGTCATCACCGACTACACTTATGTTGTTATGACTACAGGCAAGTTGTTTGATGATGGAAGACTGCGCAAAATTGGTATCTTGGTATTCATCTACAAGGATGTAACGAAACTTGTCGGAATAAGTTTTCTTTACCTCTGGATAGCATTCGAACAACACATAAGTAAACAACAGTAAGTCATCAAAATCCATTGCATTTGCTTTGTGGCATCGGCGAAAATACTCAGAATAGATTTCACCAAGATAGGGAACGTTTGCTGCATTGTCACGCTCCATGGCCTCCTTGCTTTCAAGGTATTTCTTGGGTGGTACAAGAGAGTTCTTGGCTTCTGAAATTTTTTCTGCAATATAAGAAGGTTTATATGTCTTGTCATCTAATCCCTTCTCTCTTACAATAGACTTCACCAGGCTTTTCGTGTCAGAAGGCTGGTAGATAGTGTAATTAGAGGTGAACCCAAACACATGGGCTTCTCTGCGCAAGATGTGGCTGAAAACAGAATGAAACGTGCCCATCCACAATGACCTCGATTTTGCGTTGCCAACAATTTTTTCAATGCGCTGGCGCATTTCTTTTGCGGCTTTATTCGTAAAGGTCAGTGCCAGAATGTTCCAGGGTTCAACTCCCAGTGAAATCAGATATGCTATTTTGGCCGTCAATACAGTTGTCTTGCCCGAACCGGCTCCTGCAACTATCAGTGATGGTCCGTCAATATGTTTTACCGCAGACAACTGCTGTTCATTAAGCGATAAAAGATATTGCGGATTTTTTCCAATCTCTGTGACCATAATTGACGATATTAATCATTAAAGATGAATGATGCAAAAGTAACGATATTTTGCAAAATATACACGCAAGACCATGCTTTTTTACATCTCACCCACACACGAAATGACTGTTATTGCATTGTGGCAGTTGAAAAGAAAGGCAAACACAAACATCTATTCAAGTTATTTTACTACTTTTGCAGTATTGTAGAGGTTTTTTGACAGCATACGCCTTGCGGAACAATCGGAATTCCTCAACAGAAATAAACACAACACTTGTGGAAAACAGCATTGACAAATCATATTCTTTACTAGGCAGAATAGACTCACCCTCAGACCTGCGCAAACTTGAAGTGTCACAACTGCCGCAGGTTTGTCAGGAAATCAGACAATGCATCATTGAAGTGTTGTCTCAACATCCTGGCCATTTGGCTTCAAGTCTGGGTGCTGTAGAGATAACTGTTGCGATGCATTATGTTTTTGATACTCCCGAAGACCGCATTGTATGGGATGTTGGGCATCAGGCATACAGCCATAAAATATTGACTGGAAGAAGGGATCGCTTTTCCACTAACCGCCAATTCGGGGGGCTAAAACCTTTTCCTTCTCCAGAAGAAAGCGTATACGACACCTGTACTTGTGGGCATGCCTCAAACTCCATCTCCATCGGTTTGGGTATGGACGTGGCTGCACGTCTGCAAGGCTACACTGCACGTAAAGTTGTTGCAGTAATTGGAGATGGAGCAATGAGTGGAGGACTCGCTTTTGAGGGACTTAACAATGTTTCTTCCACACCCAACAATCTGTTAATTGTACTTAATGACAATGACATGAGCATTGATCGCAGTGTAGGAGGAATGAAACAATATTTGCTAAACCTACAAACGAGCAGTCTTTATAACCGTTTCCGCTTCAAGACGGCTAAGAAATTTTCCACCTTCGGTCTGTTGAGCGAAAGCAGTAAAAACGCAATATTGAGGTTCAATAATTCTCTCAAATCTCTTATAACAAGACAACAGAACATTTTTGAGGGGCTTAACATAAGATATTTTGGCCCAACAGATGGTCACAATGTAATAAAGTTAGTTGATACATTGAGGCGCATCAAAGACATGACCGGTCCGAAGATTCTCCATATTCATACCATCAAGGGCAAAGGCTATGATGCGGCAGAAAAGAATGCAACGCTTTGGCATGCTCCAGGTAAATTCGACATTAAGACAGGAGAAATCATTTCTGGACCAAACAGAAACGATGAACCTCCAAAATTTCAGACGGTATTCGGAGAAACACTACTAGAATTGGCAAAAGCTAACAGGCGTATAGTGGGGGTAACTCCCGCTATGCCTACAGGATGCTCCATGGACATAATGATGGCACAAATGCCAGAACGGGTTTTTGATGTCGGTATTGCAGAAGGACATGCAATAACTTTTTCTGCAGGAATGGCCAAAGACGGCCTTATTCCTTTTTGCAACATCTATTCTTCTTTCGCCCAAAGAGCATATGACAACATTATTCATGATGTTGCAATAAGCAGGCAAAAGGTAATAGTCTGTCTTGACAGAGCAGGACTGGTAGGAGAAGACGGTCCTACACATCATGGTGTGTTTGACATTGCATCCTTACGGACTGTACCAAACCTTACAATCTGTTCTCCGCTAAACGAGACGGAACTGCGCAACATGATGTATACAGCGCAACTTGAAAAAAATATTGGGCCGTGGGTAATAAGATATCCACGCGGCAGAGGTTCATTGACAGACTGGCGTACACCAATGCAGGAAATTGAGATTGGAACAGCAAAACTATGTCATGAAGGAAACGTGATATGTGTGTTGTCATATGGGCCTATAGGTGTTGATGTTGAACGAGCAATAAGCATGACGGACGATAACAAGACAAAGATATGCCATTACGACATGCGTTTTGTCAAGCCTTTAGATGAAATAACCCTTAACAAAATTGCCAGATATAATTACAAGAAGATAATTACCATCGAAGACGGTTCCTTGCAAGGAGGATTTGGAGGAGCCATAGCAGAATGGCTTGAAGACAACGGTATCAAAACACCTTTGATTAGAATGGGGTTGCCTGACAGATTTGTGGAGCATGGAAGAATTGACGAACTCAGGCGTATAACAAGACTGGACATCAACAGCATTTTAGAGACTCTAACAACAAGCATAAACAATTCATAACGAATGAAAATAATCATTGCAGGAGCAGGACGAGTTGGTACACACCTTGCAAAACTTTTTGTAAGAGAGAAACATGATATTGTTGTACTTGACAATAATATTGACCAGATTAATTCGTTGACGTCTAACTATGACTTGATGGGAAAAGTAATGGGGCCTACATCAATAAAGGGACTAAAGGAAATTGGCATTAACCATTGCGACCTATTCATCGGAGTAACGCCTGACGAAAACCTTAACATAAACAGTTGCATGATAGCCTCCAGTTTGGGGGCCAGACAGACTGTGGCTCGTGTTGACAACACGGAATTTCTTGAAGAAGAGTCTCTGGAATATTTTAAGTCACGAGGAATTGACTCTTTATTTATCCCAGAGATGGTTGCCGCTAAAGAAATAGTGGCATCCGTTAAGCGCAGTTGGGCAAGAATGTGGTGGGAACCAGCTGGGGGAAATCTTGCCTTAATCGGAGTAAAAATAAGACAAAACTGCTCTATAACCAACATTCCTTTAAAAGATTTGCCAAACAAAGACCCTGCATATCATATTGTTGCTATCAAAAGAGGTAGCGAGACAATCATTCCGCATGGAATGGATTTTCTTAAGCCATACGACCTTGTCTATTTCATGACAGACAAGAAAAATCAAGAATACATACAACATATTTGTGGAAAAGACAATTACAAGGAAGTAAGCAACGTAATTATAATGGGTGGTGGTACTACCGCCGTATTTACGGCTGCGCTTATGCCTGACAATGTTAAAGTAAAAATTATCGAAGAAAACATAAAGCGTTGTTACGAAATCAACAGCCTATTGTCAAGAAGCAACATAATGGTTATCCATGGAGACGGACGTGACCTTGCGTTGATGCGCGAAGAGAACATTACGGACACTGACGCATTCATTGCGTTGACTCCAAACTCAGAGATCAACATTATTAGCTGTCTTACGGCACGAAAATCAGGAGTGAATAAAACTGTGGCTATTCTAGACAATCTAAATTTTCTGCCGATGGCTGAGAGCCTTGACATTGGTACACTGATTAATAAACAAGCCATTTCTGCTTCAAACATATACCGTATGATATTAAAGGCAGATGTCACTAACGTCAAAAGCTTGATGGTAGCAAATGCTGATGTGGCAGAGTTTACCGCAGCCAAAGGATCCAGAATTACCAAAAAACTCATCAAAGACCTCAAGCTTCCGCTCACGGCCAACCTTGGAGGACTCATACGTAACGGCAAAGGAATGCTAATAAACGGTATGACACAGGTAGAGGCTGGGGATAAGGTTGTGGCTGTTTATGTTGACAATGACATAAAGCCATTAGCTTCATTGTTTGACTGAAACGGCGTAACAGGGTTTATTTAAAGCGACTTACACAAAAAATGTCAAGATCAAGTCTTATAAATCCAAAGATTATCTGTAGGGTCATCGGGCAACTAGTACTGATTGAGAGCCTGATGATGTTGGTTTGTCTATGTATCGGCATTATATACGAAGAAAACAACCATATTCCTTTCCTTATATCAATGGGGGCAACAACATTGTTTGGCTTGCTTCTAAAATTCATCGGTGAAAAGTCAGCAAGTACCATTAATCGCAGAGAATCCTATCTTGTCGTGGCATTGTCTTGGATAATTTTTTCTTTATTCGGCACAATACCACTTCTCCTTGATGGTCATTGTCATACAATGAGTTCAGCTTTCTTCGAGTCAATGTCTGGCTTTACAACAACTGGAGCCACAATAATGCCAGACGTTGAGGCACTGCCTCGCAGCATTTTGTTCTGGCGCACGCTGACCCATTGGATTGGAGGATTGGGGATTGTCTTCTTTACAATGACAATACTCCCTTCTGCAGGACATGGCGAAGTAAAGCTGTTTGTGGCGGAAAGCACAGGATTGGGACAGGAAAAGCTGCATTCCAAAATCAAAACAACAGCAGCCTGGATATGGACTATATACATATCATTAACAATCACATGTGCAATGTGTTTGTGGCTTGGAGGCATGGGGTTGTTTGACAGCATCAATCATGCTATGGCCACAATCTCAACAGGTGGTTTTTCGACGCATAATGCAGGAATAGCATACTACAACTCTCCTTTGTTAGAGTATATCATGATTGTGTTTATGTTTCTTGGAGGCATCAATTTCTATATGCTATATACTGTTGGAACTAAGCGTACGTTCAGTCCGATCAAACATAACAGTGAGTTAAAATTCTACTGTTTCATGATAGCCTGTGTTTCAATAATCTGTGCGGTAAGTCTGTATTTCAATAACAATTATGATATTGAAAAATCGCTGCGTAAAGCCCTTTTCAATTGTATTTCAATTAACACCACAACAGGTTTTACGACTGATGATTATCAGAATTGGTATCACCCTACGGCTCTGCTAATTAGCTTCCTTATGTTTACTGGAGCATGTTCTGGTTCAACGACAGGAGGATTCAAGAGCATCAGAATGCTGATAATCATGAAAGCTACTCACATACAATTTAAACGAATACTTCATCCAAATGCCATTATTCCCGTACTAATAAACAGAAAGCCTATCGGGCATGATGCAGAACGAAACGTTATGTCGCTCTTGTTCTGGTTTTTATTTATAATTGCAGCGGGGGCAATAGCTCTGATGTGTGTAGGAATAAACGGTTATGACAGCTGCAGCATTTCGCTTTCATGCTTCTGTAATGTAGGAACAAATTTTGGTCATGTTTTTGGCCCGTCTGAAGGACTTTCAAAACTACCAGAACTTGCCAAATGGATATGCTCTTTCTTGATGTTAGCTGGCCGTCTGGAAGTGATTGCAATTCTTTTGCCGTTTACCCGGTCTTTTTGGTGTAGACAATGAGACCATTTCGATTATGTCGGAAATACGGCCTTGCTAAAAAGTTTGGCTTGCGTATTTAACCCAAATCGGTCATTAGGTCGTAAATGACATATTTTTTTGTTACTTCTTATTGCCTTTTGTTTTTTATAAGGCATCTGTAGCTTGTTTTTAGCTCAAAATAGCCCGCTATTATTCGCTAAAACTACAAGCAACATCCGCTCTCCTAAAAAAAAACCAATAAGTCCTAACGTCCGATTTGGGTTGAAGGCTACAATCTAAACGCGAATGGCAACAAATCGGCAGCAGAATCAAACACGGCAACCTGACTGCATCCCGCAAGTATTATTTTTATAGGGGATTTTTGTCTGGTTTCCACTTCTACCAAAACCTGTCTGCACAGTCCGCAAGGCGATATATACTCCTCTATGTTTTCACAGTGCCTTTTCTGTGCGACAATTGCTATTGCGCTGACATTGATGTCTGGAAAAACCGACTGTGCATAATTCAAAGCCGAGCGTTCTGCACAGGTTGAGCATGGAAAAGACACGTTTTCCTGATTTGAGCCGCAAAACACTTTTTTATTTTCAAGCAGTACGGCTGCACCTACACAAAATTCCGAATATTTAGAATGGCTACCAGACAGTGCGGCGACAGCCTTGTTTACCAACTCCGCATATTCTTCTTTCAATTTTGAAACGGACACCACGTTGTATCTGATTTCGCATCTCATTTCCATAATAACACATCATATTGTTTTACAAAAATAGAATTTCTTGATGACAAGAAAAATAAAAAACACAACCAATTTGGCCGTAAACAGCTAAATAACACTTGTAACGCATTGAAATAATGAAAAATATTATAACTTTGTAAAATAAAATGCGCCAAAAACAGAGGTGACATAATATACAAAATCAGAAACACACAATTTAATATACAATGAAGACCCTTAATCGATTACTTATTGCCACAATGGTAATGGCAAGTACGGCAGTTGCCGACGCTGAGACCTTTCTCCTAGAGAAGTATCACATGTCAACAACACAAAAAGCCCCAACTGGAAATGAATGGAATGACCCCACCACTTTGGCTCTTAACAAAGAAATGCCCAGAGCATGGTTTTTCTCTTTCCAAGATAGGGACAATGCCCGTAAAGTCTTGCCTGAAAACTCGATATATTGGAAAAGTCTGAATGGTATGTGGAAATTTCATTTCTCCAAAAACCCAGACCTACGACCAAAAGACTTCTTCAAGCAAGAATTTGATACGAAATCATGGGACGATATTAAAGTGCCTGGAAGCTGGAATGTGCAAGGCATTAGCAAAACCGACGGTAAGAGGAAATATGGTTCGCCCATATATGTAAACCAGTGGGTAATATTCGGATCGGAAGTCAAAGTCGGCGACTGGAAGAAAGGTGTAATGCGTGATAAACCAGCCAATTACACTACATACGAATATCGTAACGAGGTCGGAAGCTATAAGCGTTCATTTGAAATTCCCGAACTATGGAACGGCCGTGAGATTTATATAAGCTTTGATGGTGTTGATTCGTTTTTCTATCTATGGATAAATGGTCAATATGTAGGCTTTAGCAAAAATTCGCGAAATGCTGCGCGGTTTAATATAACAAGGTATCTAAAAAAAGGAACAAATGAAGTTGCCGTTGAAGTATATCGAAGCAATGATGGAAGTTTCCTTGAGGCGCAGGATATGTTTAGGTTGCCAGGAATATTCCGCACAGTCGCTATTTATAGTACCCCGAAACTTCAAGTACGTGATTTGGTAGCAATCCCCGATTTTGATAAGGAATACAACAACGGTCTTCTTAATGTTAAGACGTCTGTGAGAAACCTTAGCGGGAAAAAAGCGGAAGACTATACCATCAGATATTCTCTTTTTGTAAACAACCTTTATCAGGATGACAATACGCTTGTCAGCACCACGGAGAGCAAACCTTTCTCTGTGGGAAAATCGCAAGAAGTTGACTCTGAAACCTCAATCTATGTAATCAAGCCTAAAAAATGGTCAGCGGAAGAACCCAACAGATATACCCTTGTTGCTGAACTGTTGGACAAAAAAGGAAATGTAACAGAAACAGTATCAACAATTGTTGGCTTCCGCAAAGTTGAAATACGCGAAACTGCAGCTGCTGATGACGAGTACGGCAAAGCTGGAAGATATTATTTTGTAAATAACAAAAATGTAAAGCTCAAAGGTGTTAACCGACATGAAACAAACCCTGCATTAGGACACGCCATAACTCATGGGCAGATGGAACAGGAAATTATGCTCATGAAACGTGCTAACATCAACCACGTACGCAACTCACATTATCCTGACGACCCATATTGGTATTATCTGTGCAACAAGTATGGAATATATCTTGAAGACGAGGCAAATATCGAAAGTCATGAATATTTCTATGGTGATGCCAGCCTTTCGCATCCAGAGGAATGGAGACCAGCCCACGTGGCACGAGTAACAGAAATGGTTCGCAGCAATATCAACAATCCGTCAATTGTAATATGGAGTCTGGGTAACGAAGCTGGGCCGGGACATAATTTCAAAGCAGCCTACGATTCGCTGAAACTTATTGACAAAAGTCGCCCTGTACAATATGAAAGAAACAACAACATTGTTGACATGGGCTCAAACCAATATCCATCCGTAGGTCAGACGCAGGCAATTGCAAGTGGCACTAAGGGATATGTATACCCTTTCCACATCTCTGAATACGCCCACTCTATGGGTAATGCCGTAGGCAACCTTGCCGATATCTGGGAAGCGGTGGAAAGTAGTAACTTTATCTGTGGAGGAGCTATTTGGGACTGGGTTGACCAAGCCATATGGAACTATACCTCCACAGGCCAGCGTTATTTGGGATATGGAGGTGATTTTGATGATGTGCCAAATGACGGTCAGTTTGTTATGAATGGAATTATGTTTGCAGATCTTGAGCCGAAACCACAATATTATGAAGTCAAGAAAGTATATCAGAACATAGCAGTAAAGATGAACGACGTCAGAAAAGGCGAGATTGAAGTGTACAACAAAAACTTCTTCACTGATCTGTCGGATTATATCGGTGAGTGGAGTCTGTGGAAAAACGGCAAGCAAGTAAATGTCGGTGAAATCAATCTTGAAGGCCTTACTCCCAGAACGACAAAAAAAATATGCCTGCCATACGATTATAGTGAACTTGATACCCAAGGAGAATATTTCATCAAACTGCAATTTATATTAAAGCATGCGTCTCCGTGGGCAGATGCGGGCTACGTACAGGCAGAAGAACAGTTCCCCATCAAGACCGCCCAAAAGCCCATGCTATTTGCAGACGGCAATAACACGACACCCTTGACGATTACAGAGGAAAACAACAAACTTGATATCCAAGGACAGAACTTCCATGTGGATTTCAATTTGACGGACGGCTCCATAGGCAAACTCCAATATGACGGTATCAATGTATTCAAACCAGGATGTGGGCCACATCTCAATGCTTACAGGGCATTCACCAATAATGACAACTGGATATATAACAACTGGTTCAAAAATGGCCTACACAACCTTAACCACAAAGTCCTGAACTATGAAAGAACAAAGAACAGCAACGGATCAATAACAATGGTGTTCACCATCCTCAGCCAAGCTCCTAATGCAGCTCATCACGAGGGGGGTACCGATATGAACACCCGAGGAAAATACTATAGCCGCATCGTTGAAGATGTTAATAAGCCATTTGGAAAAGATGACTTTCACTTCGTAACAAAACAAATCTACACAGTCCATCTCGACGGCTCAATTGAATTGCAATCGTGTATAACATCAAGCAACAGTAGCTTGATTCTGCCTCGCCTCGGCTATCAGATGCAAATTCCTGATTATCTGTCAAAATTTGAATATTACGGACGTGGCCCAGTAGGCAACTACAACGACAGGCGCACTGGCTCATTTATAGAACGCTTCAACAGTACTGTTGCGGAGCAGGTTGAAAATTTTCCCAAGCCGCAAGAAATGGCTAACCACGAGGAAACTCGTTGGTGTTCTCTTTCGAATGCGCAAGGCGATGGGGTCATCTTCATAGCCAACAACCATATGAGCGTGCAGGCGTTGCCATATTCAGCAATAGACCTGACAACAGCCGCACATCAATATGAGCTGAAGAAAAACGGGTATACATACCTGAACCTTGACTTGGGAGTTACAGGACTCGGCGGTACCAGTTGCGGTCAGGCTCCTCCTTTAGAACACGACAGAATTACAGCAAAACCGCACCAGTTTGGATTTATCATTAGACCACTTAAGGCTAATGACAACCTAACTGAGGTTTCAAATGTAAGACCGTCTACGGCCGCACCAGTCTTAATAGACAGAAACGCTGTAGGAATGCTGAAAATCACATCATCAGCAGAAGATGTAGACATCATGTATTCCATCAACGGAAAAGCAGAAACAAAATACAACGGCCCATTTGAATTTAAGGAGGGTGGAACCATAACAGCATGGACAAAAGGTAACAAAACGGCAAGTACCGATATGACCTACGAAAAAATTTCGACAATACCTGTCAAAGTTTTGTTCTGTAGCAGTGAAGAAAACAAGGCGGAAGACACTCCTGCCACAAATCTTATTGACGGCAATGACAGGACCTTTTGGCACACCATGTATTCTGTGACAATGGCCAACTATCCACATTGGGTGGATTTCGACTGTTACGAAACAAAACTGTTGACAGGCTTTTCGTACACGCCGAGACAAGACAGCCCGAACGGTAATATCCGAGACTACGAGATATATGTCAGTCAAGATGGTAAGAACTGGGGAACCCCAATATTCTGTGGTTCTTTTGAAAACAACCAACTAAAAAAACAGGTGCGATTCAAAGAGCCAGTAAAAGCTCGCTATCTACGCTTCAAAGCTTTGTCAAGTCAAAACGGACAGGATTATGCATCAGGTGCAGAGTTTAACATAACTGCAGAGTAAGAACAAATAAAAATCTTACAGCGCTCGCCAAGGGTCTTCCATAACACTGGAAAACCCTTGGCGTTTTTTTATTTATCTGTCCGTCAGACCAAACATCAAAAAAAACGAGAGAGGCCGCTTGACGTTGCAACAAACCCACAAAATTGGCCCACTTCGGCCGAAACGGAATTGAATTTCCGTGGAAATTGATGCTCGTTTCGGCCGAAGTGAACATTATTTTCCACCGAAAGCGCAACGGCAGGAGGCTTCCGAATACGTGGATATGAACAAATATACACATGTCAGCCACAGCAATGCTATGCGGGGTGTATTTGACAACAAGATGTAACAAACAATGTTGCGAAAGGGCTTGTTATCACCACCACCTGTCATATCAACAACAAGCTACGGCAAAGAGTTCTTATCGGAGCACGGCATTTGGAGTAAAATCAGTAAATTTGCACCGCAAATAAAAAACAGTTCATGAGACATTTTTCTATTACAAACCTTAAAGGTGATGTTTTTGGTGGTATCACGGCAGGCATCGTTGCTCTGCCGCTTGCATTAGCTTTCGGAATACAAGCTTTTGGAGGAGTTGATTCTCCAGAAGCCAGTTCTTTAGGTGCTCTTACTGGTTTGACGGGTGCCACGATGCTTGGGTTCTTCGCTGCTCTTTTCGGTGGAACGCACAGCCAGATAAGTGGTCCAACTGGACCAATGACTGTTATTACGGCTAGTCTTATAGGAGGGGCATGGGCGTCTTCAAACGGCGACATAACATCTGTAATACTTGCGATGTCAATGGCGGGAATATTCTGTGGCATATTCCAGATTTTATTTGGTATTATACGTATCGGTAAATATGTAAGATATATCCCCTATCCTGTTTTGTCAGGCTTTATGAGCGGAATAGGCGTTATCATAATCTTGCAGCAGATATATCCTCTTATTGGTCTAAAATCACCGGTTCTTGTTGTTGACATGATTGCGAACTTCTGTACTGCTGTGTCTAACGGTATTTCTGCGACCGCCCTTCTGTTGGGGTTGGCAACAATAGTTGTCATCTATCTTTTTCCGCATGTCACAAGAAAATTGCCGTCTACTTTGGTTGCTTTGATCATCGTGACTTTGATTTCGCGGTTTACAGACATCAGTTCTACCCTAACTATTGGCAGTATACCCTCTGGACTGCCAATGCCTTTTTTCTTGAAAAGCGGAATAAACCTTGACAACATAGATTGGGTTTCTATCATAAAGGCTTCTGTTGTACCTGGACTTACACTTGCAGGTCTCGGCTCTATTGACACATTGCTTACGTCAGTTGTTGCGGATAACATTACTAAGACTAAGCACAATAGCAACAAGGAGCTGGTGGGACAAGGGACAGGAAACATCATGGCAGGCTTTTTTGCAGGCATAGCAGGAGCCGGAGCTACAATGCGTACGGTTGTCAACGTAAAATCTGGAGGTCGCACCCAGCTTAGCGGTGTTATACATTCCTTACTTTTGCTGATGATTATGTTAGGACTGAGCAGCCTTGTGAAGTATGTTCCCCTTTCTGTGCTGGCAGGCATTCTGATTTCAGTCGGCTTAAGCATTATTGACTTTAAGGGATTTCGTGATCTTACGAAAATCCCAAAAGCTGACGCTTTTGTACTTGTAGTGGTTTTTGCGACCACAGTCTTTGTAGACCTGCTTACAGCTGTAGGAATTGGCATGGTAATCGCATGTGTGCTTTTCATGAAGAGAGCTGGCGATCTGGCAGAAGGAAGCTACAGTTCATCAGAGCTGACCAAATTTGACAAGGAGTCACCATGGTCTGACGAAAAAGGAATTCCGGAAAACATCCGTCACAAAATATATATACAACGATTGGACGGTCCTGTGTTTTTCGGCTCCATTACAAGGTTTCAGGAAATAATGCACGAAATACCTGATAATGTTGAGACTGTTATCATCAGAATGAAACGCGTCGGTTTTATGGACCAGTCTGGTCTTTATGCAATGGAGACCGCAATAAAAGACTTGCAATCACATGGCGTTGAAGTATTGATGACCATCATACAGCCACAACCTATGTATATGCTTAAGGCAATGGACTGCATACCAAGTCTTGTTCCTGAAAGTAATGTGTTCAGTACATTTGAAGACTGCACAAATTACCTTCGGGAAAAGTATAAATAGTTTTTCTCGTCTCCGCTCAAGTTGACTTGTCTATTGGCACCTCAAGAAAAAACAAACGCAACGGCCTGTAACACAATAAAAAAATGATTATCTTTGCATATTGTATGCCCCATCTGAACACCATCGGGATGTCGCACTAAATTTTGCATTACCACCACAAAAATTATTTTTCAATGGGATTTTTCAGTTTTTTTAGTTCTAAAGAAAAAAAAGAAGAACAACAACAGCATCTTGAAGCTGGTCTCGAAAAAACAAGAGAGGGGTTTCTGCAAAAACTGACTCGTGCAGTTGCAGGAAAATCCACTGTTGATGATGATGTACTCGACAATCTTGAAGAGACACTCATGGCATCAGACGTAGGAGTTGACACCACCCTTGAAATCATAAACAGAATACAAGAGCGGGTAAAGCGTGACAAATATGTAAAGACATCAGAACTAAACTATATCTTGCGCGATGAAATTGGCCGTATGCTCCAAGACAACAGTACGCCCACTGTAGCAGAGTTCTTGTCTGCGGATAAAAGACCCTACGTAATTATGGTAGTCGGTGTAAACGGTGTTGGAAAGACCACGACTATAGGAAAACTGGCAAATATGTATAAGCAAGAGGGGCTTAAAGTTGTTTTGGGCGCAGCGGATACATTTCGTGCAGCTGCAATAGAACAACTTGAAAGCTGGGCTCAGAGAATAGGAGTTCCTATTGTTAAACAAAAAATGGGAAGTGACCCTGCTTCTGTGGCTTACGACACAATAAGCCACGCCATAGCACAAGAGGCAGACGTGGTAATAATAGATACAGCTGGTCGTCTGCACAATAAAGTTGGCTTAATGAACGAACTGACAAAGATTAAGAATGTAATGAAGAAACAGCTTGATTATGCCCCAAACGACGTTATGCTTGTGCTGGATGGCTCAACTGGACAAAATGCCTTTGAGCAAGCCAAGCAGTTTTCTCTTGCTACAGAGATTAGCTCGCTTGCGATAACCAAACTTGACGGAACAGCAAGAGGTGGAGTCGTTATCGGCATTAGCAACCAAATGAAAATACCTGTTAAATTTATAGGTGTCGGTGAAGGAATCGATGACTTGCAGGTATTTGACAAAAAGATGTTTATAGACACTCTTTTCAAATAGAAATTCGCCATTACTTATTCGCCCCTATTACCACAAAATATAGATACACTCAAAAACTCAATCATACCGTCACGTGCCAACAGTTGATATTATAACCATGGGCTGCTCTAAGAACCTTGTTGATTCCGAACAATTATTATATCTGTTCAAATCTGCAGGGTATAGAATTTTTCACAACCCAAAAAGAATACATCATGATATAGTCGTGGTCAACACTTGTGGTTTTATAAACGATGCAAAGCAAGAAAGTATTGATATGATTTTATATCTTGTTGACTTAAAGCGAAAGAAAAAACTCAACAAAATAATTGTAATGGGTTGCTTGTCAGAAAGATATAAGAAAGAACTTTCACTTGAAATATCTGGTATTGACCGTTTCTATGGCAAGTTTAGTTGGAGACAACTTGTTAATGACCTTGCAAAGGAGACTGGCATCCTGCCATGTGCAGATAAAACGAGCAAAAGAGTGTTGACAACCCCCAGGCATTATGCATACATAAAGATTTCGGAAGGATGTAATAGACATTGTGCCTATTGCGCCATTCCTATTATTACTGGTTCGCACAAAAGCAGAAAGATAGAAGATATACTTGAAGAAGTGTCTGACCTTGTTGCACAGGGGACTACAGAATTCCAAATTATAGCCCAAGAACTAACATACTATGGTTTGGATTTATATAAAGAAAGAAAGATTGCGGAACTGGTAGACAGAATAGCTAAAATAAAGGGGGTAAAATGGATTCGGCTGCATTATGCATACCCCAATGCATTTCCTGAAGATTTGCTACAAGTAATGGCAAGAAACCGAAACGTCTGCAGATATCTTGACATTGCATTACAGCATGCCAGCAACAATGTTTTGCATAGGATGAACCGCAATATAACCAGAGAGGAACAGTATGCCCTGATAAAAGAAATAAGGGAAAAAGTACCAGGTATTGCACTGCGAACCACTTTTATGGTAGGATTTTCTGGTGAGACAGACGAAGATTTCAATGAGTTGCTTGATTTTGTCAAATTTGCCAAGTTTGAGAGAATGGGGGCTTTTGCATACAGCGAAGAAGAAGGCACCCCTGCTTCGGAAAAATTTACTGACAATATATCAGACGAAACAAAGAGACACCGACTTGACACTCTAATGGCTCTACAACAAGAGATTTCTGAGGAATTGTCAACGAAACGGATAGGCCAAACACTTGATGTAATGATTGACGACCGTGAAGGAGATTACTATATAGGAAGAACGGAGTTTGACTCTCCTGAAGTAGATGGCGTCGTCTATGTCACCCCAAAAGGGAGTAACCACCTTAAAAAAGGGTGTATCTATCAAGTAAAAATAACAGAATCAAACGAATTTGACCTTTTTGGTCAAGAACAATGATTTATACCAGAGCATGAATAACAAGGAATTTATTACAGAAATGGCCAGCAACTTGGGTATTAGTAATGACCAGTGCCAGAAAATGGTCTATGAATTTACAGACACAATGATAAATGCCTTGGAGATGGGCAACGAAGTTGTAATAGCAGGATTGGGCTGTTTTGAAATAAAAAAGAAAAAAGAGCGGCTCATGGTGAATCCCTCAACTGGGAAAAAAATGCTTGTTCCTCCAAAACTCACCATAAGCTTTAAGATGTCAAATACGTTTAAGAACAAGATAAACTAAAAGACAGCAATATGGCAAAAGGAAAAATCACATTGCAGATGCTATCTGAATTAATGGCGAACAATACCGGACGCAGCAAGACATCCGCTGAGGTATTTGTCAGAACCTTTTTCTCAACACTGAAGGAGGCTTTGGCAAAGGACAACATCATAAAAGTGAAAGGTCTTGGCACATTTAAAATGGTAGTTATAAACGCCCGCGAAAGCATCGATGTGAATACAGGCAAAAGAGTGTCTATTGCCGAATACAATAAAATATCCTTTTCGCCGGACAAAAACCTCAAAGATAAGGTCAACCGTCCATTTTCACAGTTTGAAACAATAGTCATTGATGACGAAGATATCAGTATCGTGGAAGACAAAAAAGTTGATGACCAGATAACACCTATTAGTGAGAATGAAACAACACCGCAAATAGACACCGCCCCCCAATCTAAAAGTAACATCGAGAGCAACAAAACAGAAGACGGAATGCGAAATGTGCCTGTAGATAGCCAAACTGACGACTCTGTGACTGTTGATGAAAAGCAAAGGCATGAAACTCATGCCACACACGAAGTTACACTGCAAAAGAAACAAGGCAAAGAAACTACTTCCACGGATAGCAACAAAATTGCCCCCCACCCGTCTTCCACTGTTGTCCAATCAGACACCCTGCCTGCTGAGGAACCTGATGACAACACTGGTGTTCATAAAAGTAGGAATAGATTGCTATTATGGATTATGCCCGCAATGACAATATTGGTGGCTGCAGCGTATGTTATTGGTTACATGCGTATTGTTGATACACCTTTCTTGTCTGACATACAAAACAGGCTAGCCGTTACACACACAAGTGTTGTCAGTCAACCACCAAAGGAAACGGACAATGTGCAAAGAAAACAAAAAAGAGATGACACTGTCACCAACTCTAATGATACAACAAACAGATTTCCTCAAATTGCGGACGGAAAATATATAATAACAGGGATAAAAACATATAGAAGAATAAAGCCAGACTACGATGTACGTCGTTACTGCATGCAAATCTATGGCAGGGAAGACATTTTGCCATACGTATTATTGATAAACGAAATAAAAGACGAAAGCAGTATCAAGATTGGTAAAATTTTAAAGTTCCCAATTCTCGTTGAAAACAAAATCACCAAATAACTAAAACATTTACAACAATGATGAAAAAAAGTGCATTACAAATCGCAAGAGCATCCTATAGTCCAAAGCTTCCGCTCGGACTTCAAGGCAATGTCAGTGTCAAAGAAGGCGCGCCAACACAAAGCGTGGCAGATCAGGAGGAAGTAAAGAAGTTGTTCCCAAACACCTACGGGCTGCCTTTGGTGGAATTTGTTCCTGGTGAAGAAAAAACCTTCGCTCCGATGAATGTGGGCGTAATCCTTTCAGGTGGTCAAGCCCCCGGCGGACATAATGTGATCTGTGGATTATTTGACGGAATCAAACGCCTTAACCCCGCAAATAAGCTGTATGGTTTTCTGCTTGGCCCTGGTGGTCTTGTTGACCATAAATATATGGAACTTACCGCTGACATTATTGATGAATACCGCAATACAGGCGGATTTGACATGATTGGTTCTGGGCGTACAAAACTCGAACTAGAAGAACAGTTTGAAAGCGGCATCAAAATTATCAAAGAGCTCGGAATCAAAGCTCTTGTGATAATTGGCGGAGATGACTCTAACACTAATGCCTGCGTTCTGGCAGAATACTATGCGGCAAAAAAATATGGTGTACAGGTAATAGGCTGCCCAAAGACAATTGATGGAGACCTCAAGAATGATCAGATTGAAACTTCATTTGGTTTTGATACTGCCTGCAAGACATATTCCGAAGTAATCGGTAACATTCAGCGTGATGCAAACTCTGCAAAGAAATACTGGCACTTCATCAAGTTGATGGGACGTTCTGCAAGTCACATTGCTTTGGAATGTGCCCTTGAGGTGCAACCGAACGTCTGCTTGATTTCAGAAGAAATTCAGGAAAAGGGACAGTCTCTTGACGACATCGTGACATATATAGCAGAGGCAGTAGCAATGAGAGCAGAAGAGGGAAACAACTTTGGTACAGTGCTCATTCCAGAAGGTCTGATTGAATTCATTCCTGCAGTGAAGAGCCTTATAGCAGAGTTGAATGATGTTCTTTCTTCTGAAGAGTATACAAAAGCAAATCCTGCCGACAATGTTGCATGGTTGCTCAACGGACATTTATCTGAGGAAAATACTGCCACATTGGCATCGCTACCCGCATCATTCGCTCATCAACTTACAGGCGAACGCGACCCTCACGGAAACGTTCAAGTATCACTTATCGAAACAGAAAAACTACTATCGTCTATGGTAGCTTCAAAACTCCAGCAGTGGAAAGCCGAGGGGAGATATAATGGTAAGTTCGCTGCGCTGCACCACTTCTTCGGATATGAAGGCAGATGCGCTGCACCATCAAACTTTGACGCAGACTACTGTTATTCTCTTGGTGTTAGTGCTTCCCAGTTGATTGCCAACGGCAAAACTGGTTATATGGCAATTGTTAAAAACACCACAAAACCTGCATCAGAGTGGGTTGCTGGAGGTGTTCCTATCACGATGATGCTTAACATGGAAAAGAGAAACGGCCAGATGAAACCTGTTATACGCAAGGCTCTTGTTGACCTTGACGGTGCACCGTTTAAGGCTTTCGCAGCTCAGCGTGATAACTGGAAGAAGAATACCTGCTACATCTATCCAGGCCCTATTCAGTATTTCGGCCCATCAGAAGTTTGCGATAAAACCACAGAAACTCTTAGATACGAACAGGAATAATTTTTCCGCGTTACTCATTGCTATAACCATGCGTTAAGCAGATTGGCAATAGCAGTAAAACAAAAGATGTGTGATTTGTAAATAAAAATCACACATCTTTTTTATTGCCTACTGGCATCAATAGGGTTCATATGAACGCCCTATTTTCTTTTATTTTCAATGTTTACACAATACCTTGCGCCATCATGGCTTTCGCCACTTTCATAAATCCAGCAACATTTGCCCCCTTCACATAGTTAACATATCCATCGGGTTCTGTGCCGTATTTCACACAGTTCTCATGAATGTTTTCCATAATACCATGGAGGCGCTGGTCAACCTCTTCCGAAGTCCATGACAAGCGTTCTGAATTCTGACTCATTTCAAGACCAGAGACAGAGACTCCACCAGCATTGGCCGCTTTGCCTGGGGCATATAAGATTTTTGCCTCTTGGAACACGCGGATAGCACCAGGAGTTGATGGCATATTAGCACCCTCACTGACCGCAATAACCCCATTGGCAACCAAGGCCTTGGCGGCCTCTTCGTTTATTTCGTTCTGAGTGGCAGATGGCAGGGCTATATCAGCCTTTTCTGTCCAAGGCTTAGCGCCAGCCACATATTTTGCGGAAGGATACTTGTCAACATACTCTTTAATACGACCGCGATATATGTTCTTCAGTTCCATAATGTAGTCAAGTTTTTCGCGATTTATGCCATCGGCATCGTAAATATAACCATCGGAGTCACTCATGGTCAGAACCTTGCCGCCTAACTGTAACACTTTCTCTGCAGTGTATTGAGCCACATTTCCAGCTCCGCTGATAAGCACAGTTTTGCCATTAAGGTCAATACCTTTGGTCTTCAACATTTCCATCAAGAAATACACGTTGCCATAACCTGTAGCCTCAGGACGAATCAGAGAGCCTCCAAACTCACGACCCTTGCCTGTAAACACACCGCTGAACTCATGGGTGAGTTTCTTATACATACCAAACATATATCCTACTTCACGACCTCCAACACCAATATCGCCAGCAGGTACATCTACGTCAGGACCGATATTGCGGGTCAGTTCAAGCATAAATGCCTGACAGAAGCGCATTACTTCAGCATTGCTCTTGCCACGAGGTGAAAAGTCACTGCCACCTTTTGCGCCACCCATCGGCAATGTAGTAAGTGAGTTCTTGAACGTCTGCTCAAAAGCCAAAAATTTCAAGATGCCCAAGTTCACTGATTTGTGGAAGCGTACACCGCCCTTATATGGGCCTATGGCGTTATTGTGTTGCACACGGTAGCCCATGTTGGTTTGAATGTTTCCCTTGTCATCCATCCAACTCACACGGAATGTGAAGACACGATCCGGAATACAAAGCCTTTCAATCAAATTGGCCTTGTCAAATTCTGGATGCTTGTTATATTCTTCTTCAATAGTAGAGAGTACTTCTTCTACCGCCTGATGGTATTCAGGCTCATTGGGGAATCTACGCTTAAGATCTTCAAGTACGTTTTTTGCATTCATAAATTCAATTGTTAAAGTTTAACCATTCATAGTATTTCTGCAAAAGTAACATTTTTGTACCCGTTATCAGATATTTCGCACGAGAAAAATAACATTTGTAATAATTTGGACATAACTTGTAGACAAATGAGAATACAAACACACCTATTCTGTTATTATACATAGCAAAATTGTACAAACATTCTAATTAACAGGAAGAAAAAAATAGCCGATGGATATGAGAGAGATTATCAGGTAGTTACATTTTTTACATGAGTCAGTTATGCGAATTGTGAAAGAATCTATAGGTTTGGAGTTGTTTTCCCACCTCTATACGTAGGATATATATGCCTGACTTCAGCCCTTCGAGCGATAGTGTTGCACGACTCTTGTCAATTATTGAGGCCTGTTGGAACAATCTGCCACTTACATCATACAGTCGTAAACTTCTAAAATTCGTACCCGAAACCACAAGTTGATTGTCTAGACGGCTAATATCAAAAGTGGGATGGGCTGCAATAGAGGATTCTATGCTTGTAGGTATTCCATCATCATAAAGAGTGAGTATGTCGCCTTTCCTTTTTATAAAAAAAGTAGGTTCCTGTGGACTTTTTAATTCCACATCTTTCCCATCTACCTGTCCCATCACTACAATCTTATATGTATGTCCATCGGAGAGATTCAGATTACTCTTGCGCAACCAATAGCTATAAAGAGGCACTTCGAAAGAGGAATAAATAGCAACGTTGTCATCAAATCCCTGTATTTCGATTTTATCCATTGTCAGAATATCTTCACAGAACATTGACACGGGACCAACATAGCTACGTGTATCAGATGTACGCAAAGAAACACCAAGTTTGAAGTTTGGAATTAGAGAGATGTCGATACTGTCAGATGTTATCTTCGTGTGCGAATCGTCCGCCAGAAACACCTCCGCTTTTGCCATAAGAGGTTTTTCTTGTGCCTTTATCACGTCTATAAAAGCTAAATCTTTATCGTGAATGTTATTAATGGGATAGCGTATACTCTCAGCTTCGTCCGCTGACAGCTCGAGTCTAATTTCATAACGTGCTGGTGCAATATTAGCAGGAATATACAGCACAACAGGGATATCCGCCTTTGTAAAACCCTCAATTTCAGTCATATTGTCAGTACGAGTATTTAGAACGACATTCTTGTGCATGTCAAGCAACAGCACTCGTACATAGCAGTCACGCGGCACTCCATTAAGGTTTTTAACAGTGAAGACTGTCTGCACAGTTCCACCTTGCTCTGCTTTACACGCCAGCCTTGGTTGGGCCATCAGCTGAAAACGAGCGCTATCTGCACACATTTCGGAGATACGTCCTGTACCGTTATTCAGTTCCACCTCTATAATCGGGGCCTTTTTCATGCAGAAGAACTCCTCGTCCCAAGTTCCATTTTCGTTATAGGTAACGCATACAGGAATGAGACGATAATAGCCATCTGCCAGACCTGCAAGACTTACCGTTATTGATTGAGCTTGGTTCATTAAGAAGTCTCTCCCCATAAATCCGTCATGATCAGCACCATAGACACGTTGCGTGAAACCTCCGCTTACATGGTCATCAGAAAAAACAAGGTGCCTAAAATTCCCCTCTTCATCGTATATAGCCACCCCAACATCTCCTTTAAATGGCCCGCCTTTGTTTACGAAAGAGTTCATTTCTACGGTAATCGTATGCAATGGATTGAATGTCTTGTCTGTTACATCTTTCAGCGTGAGTGACCCTCCCTCATTAAACATCAGTTGTGGAGATTCCTCTAATAGTCCGCGTTCTATGTCTGGGTACTTTCCGTTGTTTGGACGGGCAAGAATAGCAGTAACTGCGCGATTAAAAGCCAACGGCTTACCATGAAATTCACTTCCTGTCTGCGATAGACTGAGATTCGCAAGCGAATAATATGCATCACCTTGTCCCTCCCACCCGAAATTCATGTGAAAAAGGCCGTTCTTATCAAATCCGTCTGCTACCCATGCGTGTCCAGAGGCAGCCCCAGCAGAATGTCCTTCTATATAAACTGGGCACCCATTAAGCAATTCTTGTCTAATGATCTCTACAAATCGGCTCGGTCCTTCAACCGCCCTTGTAACATATGCAGCAGTGTAATCAAAATTGTTTTGCAGTGCTTTATAAGCAAACAACCCCTGTGTACCACTCGCACCAGGAGTATATTGCATAAAAGATGCTATGCCAATGTCGCTCATCAATAAAGCTACGGCATCTTCCTGCGCAATTGTTGCAGATACAGGAGGGCGATAGTCTGGCAACATATTTTGCCAGTCGTAATATGATTGACTGAAATCCGCGCTAATTTTTGTATGATAATAGCTTAATTCATATTCATTTTTACCGTAACCATTGGCTGGCCATTGATAATAATACATTATCTGTGCCACAGCCGTGGCAACACATCCGCTATAAGGATAGCCAGTTTTTGCATTATATGGGTGTGATTGCCCCCATCTACTCTTAAGCAAAGGCTGCACTGTCTCTGAGAACAGACCATCACGGGTTTTACCTTTAACACTTCCATCCACTTCTTTCAGAGCTTCAAACGTTTGTCGATAACCATCTAAAAGAAATTTTACACAAGGATTGACATTCAACGTATCAAGCGTTCCCTCTGTGCTGTAGGCCAGAACTTCACCCATTTCATCGTTGCCAGAAACGATGACAAAGCCTTTCTCTTGAACATCATTAAAAATATAGTAAGGATATTCTGATGACTCTGAAAAATGTTTTGCTCTCGCTACTGATATATCGTCATTAGACAATGTAATATATCTTTTTGCTATTTCAACGGCTTCCTTAGGATTAACATACTTGCTGTAAGTTGTCAAGGGGAAAGAAGAGAAAAAAACAACGATAAGCAATGAAATATAATAACAGTTACAGCCGCTCCTTTTCATTATTTTTGTTTCGTATATAAATTCTTTTATGCTATATTTCATTTATCAACCAGACGAACTCATTTCCCGCAATCCATATTATCTTGACAAAGATAATGCTATTTTTCTAAAATAACCAAATGAACGTACTTTTTTGTATTGTTTTGCCTTTGTAATACTCTCAAATCCACAACAGGCTGAAAATAGGCGTATGGTTGATGCTTGCTTCTTGCATTGCGACAAGTAAGCTGTGTAGAACCAACAGATTGAAATCAACAAGTTTTGCGAGAACAAATAATTGAATGTTGACGATTTAATAGATAAAACCATTAGGGGCACGAGAATCTTCTCCAAACTACAACTCGGCCATGTTCTGAAAGAGATCCAATGGGGAAACTTCATTATCTGTCGGGAATTATTGTGCCTTGGCCAACCCTTGTTTATCGGGTGAGCCAACAAAAGCCAGAAGGATGGCTAAAACAGTACGCGTTTGAAGAATCCAAAAACTCCTAATTACTCACCTTCGAGCAGTTAGGAGTTTGTTGTGTGCGCCTGACAGGACTCGAACCTGCACATCGTAAGACAATAGATCCTAAGTCTATCGCGTCTACCAATTTCGCCACAGGCGCTTTTGCAATGATTATCTTACATCTGGCCTAAATCCTACAATCTCACGTACTTCTCTTAAAGTTTTTGCAGCAGACTCGCGTGCTTTCTCCGCACCTCGTTCTGCAATAGTTTCAAGTAAATCGTTATCAGACTGGTACTGTAAAATACGCTCTCTGATTGGTGAAATTATTTGGCACAAATCATGTGCCAATTGTTTTTTCATATCACCGAACCTTATACAGCATGTATTCCATTGCTCATTATAGAAATCATATACTTCTTTGCCACAACAAAGGTTCAAAAACGTGAAAAGGTTTTCAATGCAATCTGGCTTTGGTGAATTGGGCTCGGAGGCACCTGTTGTAGTAAGAGCTTTCTTTACTTTTGCAGTGATTGTTTTGTCATCATCACACAAATAAATGCAATTACCGTCAGATTTTCCCATTTTGCCAGAGCCGTCAAGTCCAGGAATCTTTATAGCCTCTTTAGAATACGTAAAATCCTGAGGCTCTGGAAAGTAGTCTACACCATATATATTGTTAAAGCGGCGAGCACATTTGCGTGCCATCTCCATGTTCTGCTGTTGATCCTTCCCTACTGGCACTTTTAAGGCTTTGTGTTGCAGAATATCTGCCGCCATCAATGTTGGGTAGGTAAATAGGCCTGCATTAACATTATTTGGTTGTTTACGTGCCTTCTCCTTGAATGTAGTGACACGACCCAATTCTCCAAGATAAGCGTTCATATTAAGATACAAGTAAAGTTCTAGTGTTTCTCGGACATCACTCTGTATATAAATAACAGCTTTTTCAGGATTAATACCGCACGCTAGATACTCGGCCAAAATAGTCTTGACACTCTGTCGGATATCTTCAGGCTTGGGCTGCGTTGTCAGCGAATGCCAATCCGCAATGAAGAACATGCAGTCATACTCATCCTGCATCTTGACAAACGACTTGACCGCTCCAAAATAATTACCAAGATGGAGATGTCCCGTTGGTCTTATTCCTGAAACTACTTTTTCCATTTAATGTATCAATTTCAAACTCTCATCAAAAAGAGCCGAAGACGGGACTCGAACCCGTGACCTACGCATTACGAATGCGTCGCTCTACCAACTGAGCTACTTCGGCCTTCACATTAACGTTTCACTGTTGCAAATGTAGTGCAAAGTTAGTTTAATTTTCTCGAATAAGTAACCTTGCCTCGTGTTATTTTAATACCTCCAATGGTAATTTGCGCAAATTATAGGCAGAGGCCATAACAAAGCCATAGGCTCCCGCTGATTTGATCGACAAAATGTCTCCTCGCCTGACTTCTGATAAAAAGACATCCTTGTCAAAAACATCACTGCTTTCGCAAATAGGCCCGACAACATCATACTTCATAGTAGGTCTACCCTCTTCGTCACCGGTGAGATTTACAATCTTGTGATGAGCACCATACAAAGCGGGGCGAATCAAATCAGACATGCCTCCATCAAGAATGGCAAACTTTTTCTGGGCCGTATCTTTAACATATACACATTTACAAATCAACTCTCCGCATTGAGCACACAGGGAACGCCCCAATTCAAAATGAAGAGCTTGACCTGGGCGCAACTGTAAATTGTCTTTATAAACCTTGAAATACCCCCTAAAATCAGGTATTAGATTAGACATCGGATTATCATAATCCACTCCAAGACCTCCACCGACATTTATAATTTTCGTGTCTGTTATGCCCGCCGACTCTAATTCCGCCTGCAAAATGTTTATTTGTTTTGACAGATTTTCAAAACAGGTAAATTCCAACACTTGTGATCCGATATGGAAATGCAGACCGACATATCGAACATTATGCATTGTCTTGGCCAATCTTACAGTGTCAACCATGTCACGCATTGAAATGCCAAATTTGTTTTCTTCCAATCCCGTTGTGATGTTGGCATGTGTGTGAGCATCAACATTAGGATTGATTCGAAACGCCACGTTCACAGTCTTGTTCATTGATGCGGCAAGTTCGTCAATAACAGTCAACTCTGGTATGCTTTCAACATTAAAGCATTTTATTCCGTTTTGTATGGCAAGGGTAATCTCTTCGTCAGTTTTCCCTACCCCCGCAAACATTATTTTATTTGCAGGTATACCACAAGCTATAGCATGGACAATTTCTGGGCCGCTGACACAATCTGCACCCAATCCCTCCTGTGCGGCAATATTGACAAGCTTGTGGTTGTTGTTGCTTTTTATTGCGAAATGAATATGAGAATTATCAATAACAGAAGCCTCCGCTTTTGCCGTTTCAACTGTTCTGCGAAACAGTTCTGTATCATATAAATAATAAGGTGTGTGTTTCATGGAAAATCTAAAAGTTAAATCTGGCAGGTACTATTTAGGAAAACAGTTCTGCACTTAGTGCCTGCAACGCTTCTTTTTTGTCGTCTTCACTTATAAGGAAAGAAATGTTGTGATTGCTTCCACCATAAGAAATCATTCTTATAGGTATATTATGCAATGCACCAGTAATTTTTGATTCATATCCTGTATTTTCAGAACGGAGATCGCCTACAACACATACTATGCACATGTTTCTCTCGACCTCCACAGTTCCGTATTTCTTAAGTTCGGCAACTATACCCGCCAGATAATCGGTATTATCAACAGACATAGATACCCCAACTTCTGAAGTGGTCACCATATCTATAGAAGTATGGAATGTTTCAAATATCTCAAAAACTTTTCTAAGAAAACCTGCTTGAAGCAACATGCGTGAACTAACAATTTTAACGACCGTAATATTGTCTTTTGCCGCAACAGCCTTTATCTCCTTCTCGCGGAATACACTGTTAATGATTGTTCCCTCTGCATCAGGCGCCATCGTGTTGAGTAGTTTTACAGGCACTCCCGCCGCTTTTGCAGGAAGGACGCATGTTGGGTGAAGTATTTTTGCACCAAAATAAGCCAATTCTGCCGCCTCTTCAAAATGCAACTGATGAACAGGTGAGGTGTTATCAACAAAACGCGGGTCATTGTTGTGCATACCGTCAATATCTGTCCATATCTCCACGACTTCAGCCCTTATGGCAGCACCGACAAGCGATGCTGTATAATCAGAGCCACCACGTTGTAAATTATCAACTTCGTTATTATGGTTGAGGCAAATAAATCCCTGTGTAATAAAATATCTTGCATCTGCATTCTTCTCTATCAACGGCAATAGTTTTGCGGATATATCACTGACAGAAGGTTCTTTGTCTTCATCAATCTTCATAAAGTCAAGAGCGTTCAGCAGTACAGTTTTGACACCTTGTTCGTTGAAATAATTGGTGACCATCGTTGTACTCATCACCTCACCTTTGCTAACTATATCCTTTGACATTTGCGGAGTGAACTTCTCCTTGCCAAATGCAAGCAACTGACTGAAGATATCATCGAGGAAATTTGCCGTTTTAGCTTTCACTTCTTCTGTTGAATAGAGCTCGCGAACATGTTCCATATATTTGGCTCGCAACTTTCCAATCAAGACAGAGGCGCTTTCCTTATTCGATTTCTCATAATAATCAGCAATTTCCAGTAAGGTGTTTGTTGTGCCAGACATGGCAGACAACACTACAATGCTTTGGCCGTTTCTCTGCACCAATTGTGCAACTTCCTTCATTCTCTGCGGGCTTCCAACCGAAGTGCCGCCAAATTTCATTACTTTCATAGTATAACATTAATTTCTTAGCATTAATAAAATAGTGACGTGCAACATTTGCACTACACCGACAAAACACCACAATTCAAGTACCATTCACTGCACCCTATGAAATCTTTTCAATATGTCTGTCCTTACATTCGAAAACAACCGCATCGTCAACAAGTTCGATTAATTTCAGATTATGTGTAGACATTACTATAGCAGTTCCATCATGCCGGATTTCCTTAAGCAGTTCCATAATACTATTGCTGCTGTCAAAATCAAGATTGCCTGTCGGTTCGTCAGCAATTATCAACTTGGGGTTATTTAGCAGGGCGCGGGCAATAGCCACTCTCTGCTGTTCTCCGCCAGACAACTCAAAAGGATATGCGTCTGTCTTGTCCAGCATCTCAACCTTACTAAGGACTTCTTGTATTCTGGCATTAACTTCCTTTACGTTCTTCCAACCCGTAGCTTTGAGAACAAAAGCAAGGTTGCCGTAAACGGTTCTGTCAGGCAAGAGTTCAAAAGATTGGAACACAATACCAAGTTGCTTCCGTAAAAGCGTAACCTGTTTTTGCTTTATGGAAAGCATATCATACCCCAACACATCTGCATAACCTGACGATGGCATCAACTCTGCATATATTGCACTCAGCAGCGTTGATTTACCAGAACCAACCTTACCTGTGAGAAAGACAAAATCGCCAGAATCTACAGAAAAGTCAACACCAGTCAATATTGTCTGTTCGTTTTGTTTTAACTCAACATTCCTAAATTCTAAAATCATTGTAATAACATTGGTTGTGATAATTGATTAATGTTAACAAGCCGTTTATCCCGACAACAGGTCAGTGTTTTTTCCACCCTGGCTTATGCCTTTGTTCCAGTTCCCTCGCAATATCTTCAATTCTTAAACCCTTTGAAGTAAGCAGAACAACGAGATGGTAGAACAAGTCCGAACCCTCATAGACAAGACGTTCATTAGTGCCGTTGCATGCCTCTATAACAGCTTCAAGAGCCTCTTCGCCGACTTTTTGAGCCATTCGGTTAATGCCGTCTTTAAAAAGCGAGGTAGTATACGACCCCTCTGGCATCTCCTTGTAGCGCGTTTCTATAAAATCCTGCAATTCTGACAAGAACAGCAATGGGTTGGCTTCGTTCTTTTCACCCCAACAAGTGTCAGTCCCTTTATGGCACACGGGACCCTCAGGATTTACAAGAATTAAAAGGGTGTCGTTGTCACAATCAAGTTTGATGTCAACAACATTCAGAAAATTCCCGCTTTCCTCGCCCTTTGTCCAAAGTCGTTTCTTGGTACGGGAAAAGAAAGTCACCCTCTTCAACTCCAATGTCTTCTGATATGCCTCTTCATTCATAAAACCGAGCATCAAGACATTTTTTGTAGTGACATCTTGTATGATTGCAGGAACAAGCCCGTCCATCTTATTAAAATCTATCTGTTTCATCATGTTATATTGATTTTTTGTTATTACAAAACCTAAAGTCTGACACTTACGCCTTCCGTGGAAAGGTATCGCTTCAAATCGGATATTTTTATCTCGCCATAGTGAAATACACTTGCCGCAAGAGCCGCATCGGCTTTTCCTGTTAGGAATGCATCCCTAAAATGCTCCTTCGTTCCTGCCCCACCTGATGCAATCACAGGTATTGGCAATGTGTCAGATAATCTTGACAAAGCATCATTTGCAAAACCGTGCTTTACACCATCATGCTTCATGCTTGTAAACAAGATCTCCCCTGCCCCGCGGTCAGAAACCTCTTTCGCCCATTCAAACAACGTGCGTGAAGTGGGAACACGGCCACCATTTATATAGCAGACCCAAGAGCCGTCAATGAAATCCGCATCTATTGCAACTACACAAACCTGCGAACCGAAATGACCTGCGATATCATCTATAAGTTGAGGATTGCGCAAGGCGGCGGAATTCACACTGACCTTATCTGCACCAGCATTAAGCATGCGGTCTACGTCCGCAAGCTCGTTGATCCCACCTCCTACAGTAAAAGGGATGGATATCTCTGCCGCAACACGTTTCACCATATCAGTAAACGTCTTGCGGCCTTCATGGCTTGCTGTAATATCAAGAAAAACAAGTTCGTCAGCGTTTTGTTCACTATATGCCTTGCCCAGCTCTACAGGATCACCAGCATATCTCAAGTTAAGAAACTTGGTTCCCTTTACTGTCTGCCCGTCCTTTACGTCAAGACAAGGTATTATGCGCTTTGCCAGAGTCATTTTACGATAAATGGTGTTTCTATTGAAATTTCTACTTGTTTTTATCTATGTATTTTCTTGCCAGGTCACTCAAGCTGATACGGCCCTCATAAATAGCCTTGCCAAACACTACGGCAGGGATCCCAGATTGTTCCAACTTACAGATATCTGCTTCCGAACTAACCCCACCGCTTGCAATCAGATGCAAGTCCGGAAATCTCGCCATAATTTGTCTATACAACTCAACAGACGTACCTTGCAACATTCCATCGCGACTAATGTCGGTGCACAGAACATTGCGCAGACCAGCGTTGTAATATTTCTCAACAAAAGGCATCAACAACATTTCACTTTTCTCCTTCCAGCCATTAATACATATATACCCGTTGCTCACGTCAGCACCAAGAATTATCTTGGCTGCCCCATACGTATCTATCCAACTGTCAAACAAACTGGGGTCTGTGATCGCCACGCTTCCGACCGTAACAAAAGAGGCCCCATTTTCGAATACAGCTTTGATGTCTTCTTCGCTTTTTACGCCACCACCGAAATCAATTCTTAGTCTGGTTTGGGCGGTAATCTCCTTCAAGACATCAATGTTAACCACTCTCTTGGATTTCGCACCATCAAGATCAACGATATGAAGGCGTTCGAATCCATAATCCTCAATCCTTTTTGCCACCTCCAAAGGAGAGACATCATAAGATTTCTTGCTGGAGTAGTCTCCGCAAGTCAGACGGACACATTTGCCGTCAATAATATCTATAGCTGGTATCAGTTCTATCATATTCTACTGATGGAAAGGAAATTTTCGATTATTCGCTCCCCGACCGATCCACTTTTCTCTGGATGGAACTGGGTTGCATAGAAGTTGTCTTTATTCAGGGAGGCGCAAAACGAGTGAATGTAGTTACACTCCGCAATGGAATTATCATTATCAGGTATATAGTAGCTGTGAATAAAATACACGAACTCCCCATTGTCTATCCCTTTAAAAAGGGGGGATTTTAGATTACCGATACTATTCCAACCCATATGGGGAATCTTGAATTGATGTTCTGTAGGAACAAAGCGCTTCACACCAACATCAAAAATACCCAAGCAGTCAGTGTCACCTTCTTCACTATGTCTGCACATGAGCTGCATGCCTATACATATTCCAAGAACAGGCTGAGTCAAGGAACAGATGACTTCGTCCAATCCTTTTTCCCTCAAATACCTCATTGTATATGATGCCTCTCCCTGACCCGGAAAAAGCACGCAATCAGCTTTGCGTATTAGCTCAGAATTGTCCGTAACCGTTGGTGACACTCCAAGGCGATGCAATGCATTGATTACAGAACACACGTTACCTGCATTATATTTTATAATAACTACATTCATTTTACAATGGAAGCAGATAAAGGCTGGTTAATATGCGCGGGCTATCAGAGCCTTATGTTTTGCAGGCCTGCCACTAACCATGTCCGTTCCAAGATTATCTTGACTGATGTCAAATGGAATGCAACGGATTGTGGCCTGTGTATCCTCCTTGATTTTAGCTTCGGTTTCTTCCGTTCCATCCCAAGGACATAAGAAGAAGCCTCCATCTTTAATCTTGTCTTTAAACTCCTCATAATTATCACACTCCACAATGCGACTGTTACGATAATCCAATGCTTTCTGATATATATTATGCTGTATGTCATCCAGCAGGGATTTAATATGGTTCTCCAAGCCTTCAATGCTTACTTCCGCCTTCTCCAAAGTGTCACGCCGCATTACCTCTGCCACGCCTTTCTCCAAGTCACGAGCACCCAAGACAATGCGCACGGGTACTCCCTTGAGCTCATAGTCGGCGAATTTAAATCCAGGGCGTTTGTTGTCTGCATTATCATATTTTACGCTTACACCAAGTTTTCGGAGATTGTCGGCAATCTCGTTAGCCTTCTTGTCAATTGCGTCCATTTGTTCACCCCTACCGATAGGAATGATCACCACTTGAACTGGAGCCAAGGCGGGAGGAAGTACCAGACCGTTGTCATCGGAGTGTGTCATAATCAAAGCTCCCATTAAACGTGTAGAGACACCCCACGAGGTTGCCCATGCATACTCTGGCTTATTTTCCTTATTAAGGAACTGCACATCAAATGCCTTACCAAAATTCTGACCGAGAAAATGGCTTGTTCCACTTTGCAGAGCTTTGCCGTCCTGCATCATGGCCTCTATGGTGTATGTGTCCAATGCCCCTGCAAACCGTTCCGTTTCACTTTTTACACCTATAACAACAGGCACCGACATATACTCTTCAGCAAATTTCGCATAGACCCCAATCATTTGCTTTGCGCGGCTTTCTGCCTCTTCGCGCGTTGCATGAGCAGTGTGGCCTTCTTGCCACAAAAATTCCGAAGTTCTCAAAAACAGACGAGTGCGCATCTCCCAGCGCATCACATTGCACCATTGGTTACACAGAATAGGCAAATCGCGGTATGACTTGATCCAGTTCTTATATGTGTTCCATATTATCGTTTCAGAAGTAGGACGAATAATAAGTTCCTCCTCTAACTTTGCTTCAGGGTCAACAACAACTCCGTCATGATTTTCATTTGTTTTAAGCCTGTAGTGGGTCACAACTGCACACTCCTTGGCAAAACCCTCAACGTGTTCTGCCTCACGAGATAAAAAACTTTTTGGAATAAGCAATGGGAAATAGGCATTCTGGACACCCGTTTCCTTAAACATACCGTCAAGTACCTGCTGCATTTTCTCCCATATGGCATAACCATAGGGCTTGATTACCATGCACCCCCTTACTTCGGACTGCTCGGCCAAACCTGCCTTGACAACAAGTTCATTATACCATTTTGAATAATTCTCGCTTCGTTTTGTTAAATTCTTTAATTCTATAGCCATATCGACAATGAAATATCATGTATTTTTTTATTCAAACTCAAATTAGATGCAAAAATAAATAAAAATCCTCTATTTCTCTGACTTGCGACCGCATTTTATCGCTTCAAAGCCTTTAATTAAATATAAATACAATTATTAAAGACAAATCTCAAAATAATTGCATTATTTTCCATACCTTTGCCTTAAAATGTTACGATGAAAGCAATAAGAAAATTTTTGACTGCCTTTCTGTTATTTTTTTTCGGTTCTTCCGTTTTTTTTACGCTGCTGTACAAATGGGTTCCAGTCTACGTTAGCCCCTTAATGGTTATTAGATGCTTTCAGCAGATAAACAAAGGGGAAGAAGTCAAGATGAATCACGTATGGGTCTCTCTGGAAGAAATCAGCCCACACCTTTCAACGGCTGTAATGGCATCAGAAGACCAGGCTTTTCTGGAACACAACGGCTTTGACGAAAAAGCCATTAAAGCCGCGGCAAAAGAATATCTTGACGGTAAACGAAAAAGAGGAGGAAGCACCATTTCACAGCAAACAGCAAAAAATGTCTTTCTATGGCCTAATTCATCATGGCTGCGCAAAGGACTTGAAACATACTTTACGTTCCTGATTGAGAAGTTGTGGAGCAAGGAAAGAATCATGGAGGTTTATCTCAACACCATAGAAATGGGTAACGGTATCTATGGTGCCCAAGCTGTTGCCTCGATAAATTTTGACACCAACGCCTACGACCTAACAAAAAGACAATGTGCACTTATTGCCGCCACTCTGCCAAACCCATTGAGATTCAGCAGCAAAAATCCGTCTCCATACATGAAAAAACGGCAGCGCCAGATACTGCGGCAGATGAACTACATCCAAAACATGAAGAAATCGCACAACTGGCCCGAAGGCAAATAAACATGTGACAACTATGAAGGAACAAAGATTTTTCTACGCCCCCGAACCTGAGCTTTGCATTCTGCCAGAAGAAGAAACAGACCATGCCTCCAAAGTGCTGCGACTGAAAGAGGGTGACACCATAAACGTAATTGACGGCAAGGGAAACATGTATCTATGCGACATTACTAAAGTGGAGAGGCGGAAATGCCTCTTCAGAATTAACGCCACCAAGCATTTTGCTAAGCAATGGAGCAGGCCTGTACATATCGCCATGGCACCAACCAAAAACATTGACCGGACAGAATGGTTTGTGGAAAAAGCCACAGAAATCGGAGTCGACCAGTTCGACTTCCTTGATTGCAGGTTTTCCGAAAGACGAAACATCAAGACTGAACGGCTTGAAAGAATAGTTGTTTCCGCTATGAAACAAAGCCACAAATTCTATAAGCCCATCGTAACGGCAATGCAAAGCTTCATGGACTTGGCAGCCACCCCATTCCAAGGAATACGATGCATTGCTCACTGTTACGACGAAGTAGAAATGCAGTCACCCGATTATGGAAAGCCGTTTCTTTCAGACCTCCTTTCGCAATTCGATGGTCCAATGCAGATTTTCATAGGTCCGGAGGGGGATTTCAGCAAAGAGGAAGTCGACTTTGCACTCAAGCACAACTTCATTCCCGTGTCGCTTGGCGAGTCACGCTTGCGAACAGAAACAGCGGCCCTTGTAGCCGTACACCTAATGCAACTGGCCTCACGACAACCTTGTGACGCAAAGATTTGACCTTTACCTAACAAAACATATTTAAAACATATATCATAATATGCCTAACAGAATAACAGAACTATTTGGAATCAAATACCCCGTGATAGCCGGTGGTATGGCCTGGTGCAGCGGTTGGCGATTGGCCGCCGCAGTAAGCAATGCAGGCGGTTTGGGACTGATTGGCGCAGGGACAATGAACATAGACCTACTGCGCGAACATATCCGCAAAATCAAACAGGCGACAAACAAGCCTTGGGGCATAAATCTGCCGCTGATGTACCCGCAAATCGACAGTCTCATAGATATGATTATAGAAGAAGGATGTAAAGTGGTGTTCACATCTGCTGGCAATCCCAAGACATACACCTCTCGCTTCCATGAGGCTGGCATAACCGTTGCCCATGTGGTCAGCTCCTCAAAATTTGCCATTAAAAGCGAGGAAGCCGGCGTTGATGCCATCGTGGCGGAAGGATTTGAAGCGGGAGGGCACAACGGGCGCGAGGAAACGACCACTTTCTGTCTGATTCCACAAGTATGCGCATCAACATCGCTACCTGTAATAGCCGCAGGGGGGATTGCCTCAGGAAAGGCATGCCTTGCCGCACAGGTACTGGGAGCAGAGGGTGTGCAGATAGGCACCCTGTTTGCCCTGTCCGAAGAAAGCTCCGCTTCACAGGAATTCAAGCAACGGTGCACCGCACTCAGCGAAGGCGATACAATGCTGTGCCTGAAGAAGTTGTCGCCATCACGTCTTGTAAAGAATGAACTGTACCAGCGCATTGCGGAGGCAGAAAACAATGGAGCAGAAAAAGACGAACTTCTTGCAATACTGGGAGAAAAGTCCACCCGCCGTGGCATCTTTGACGGCGATGTTGTAAACGGAGAACTTGAAATCGGTCAGATAGCATCGGCAATAAAAAAGGTGGAACCGGTTTCTGCTATTATGGAACGACTTGTAGACGAATACAACAACGCGCGAAAGAAACTGTCATAAGACGCAACCTTTTGGCGACACCTCCACACCTATAACTACAACTGACAAGGACTGTCGCTCCACTAACAAACCGCATCGAGAAACATGCCTGCAAAATAATGGCGCAAGCTTTTTCTTGTCCACTAGGTTAGCTGACAACAGTCCGCTAGCCTAGTGGACGATTGTCAGCTAACCTAGCAGAAACAAGTATGCTAACTAGCAGACAATACACATGTCAAGCGAAAACAACTTAAAACCGAAGACAAAAAAAATTACAAGCAACACATATGAGAATACTGACTGGCACTTTGGTCCTACTCCACTCTTTATTATTTGCAACGGCCCAAACAATATATTCCGCATATGACTCCATAACCACCGAACAGTTGCTCTCCAAAGCCAGATCACTGCCCCCAAAAACGTGCCTCACGGTTTTTTTCGGTAATAAACTGGCAGGACTTCCTTATCGGTCTGGCACTCTAGAAAAGAACTATGTCGGCAGAGGCGGCTACGGACAAGAACAACTTATTGTCAATACCAGGGAATTTGACTGCACAACCTTTGTCGAGACCGTTCTCGCTCTTGCCAGAACAGCAGAGCGCGGCAAACATTCATTTAATGATTTCTGCAACAACCTGCAAGCTTTCAGATACCAGCAGGGCACGATAGCAGACTACACTTCGCGCAACCACTATTTCAGCACGTGGATTGACAATGCAACAAGCAGCAGTATAATGTATGAAGTTGTTCCAACGGATAAAGCACTGTGCAGAAAGCGAAAACTCAACATACATTACATGACTTCGCACCCCGAACGATACCATGTACTCCAAGGAGAAAGGAACGAAGATTATCTTCGAAAGATAAAGCAAATGGAGCAGAGGCAGAACATGAAAGAAGTGACTTATATTCCCAAAAACGTTCTGAATAACCCCCGAGACCTTCTGTCGTTTATAAAGGACGGGGACATCGTGGCCATTGAAACATCAAAAGAAGGACTTGACACCAGCCATGTTGGCATAGCAGTATGGTCGAGCGACAACAGGCTACGCTTCATCCACGCATCCAGTGCTTACCACAAGGTAGTAACTTCACCTGTATATACCTATCTGAAAAAGCAGAAGCATGCCATAGGCATCAGAATTCTAAGACTAAAATGAAATCCGAAAACAAATAGAAATGAAAACAATCAAGTCTGCAATACAACTACATGGCATACATCTATACGGTTTCCACGGAGTGTCAGAAGAAGAACAATCGGTTGGTTCTTGGTTTGAAATCAACGTCAACATTGATGCATACGTAGCGGAGAGCGCCCTTGTGTACGACAATCTTGAAGGGACAATAGACTATTCCATTGTTATGAAGATCATAAAGAAGGTCTTTTCAAGAAAATCACGACTTTTGGAACACTTGGCATACAACATATCTAAACAGTTAATAGAGCGTTTCGATACCATCAGTGCCGTCAACATACAAGTCAAGAAAATGGCTCCACCAATGCCTTCAAACGTTGACTCGTCTGCCATAGAGCTGACGGTTGAAGCATGATTACGTCCTGCATGTCACCGATCGACAGAAAGCGTTGACAATGCCAGACACCAAGAATGCTAAACGTACCAAGACTTCACATAGTATGCCGACATCGTTACTTCTACCCTATCACGATTGAAAGAAGATTTGTTACTTGACATTTCGTCTGTCAATTGCCTGAGCATAGTTTCTGGCATTCCGTCTGTGCTCACCGTATGATGTTGTAAAATTGTGCGTACCCGACAAGTCTTCCTTAGCGCACATATACAGATAGTTGTGCCTTGTGTAATTCAACACTGCATCAATACCCTCAACTGTCGGAATCCTAATCGGGCTTGGCGGCAAACCAACATTAATATAGGTATTATAGGGACTGCGGGTACGAAGCATATTCTTATAAACCCGGCGCAGTTCAAAGTCGCCCAAGGCATACTTCACTGTAGGGTCTGACTGTAAAGGCATTCCCTTGTGTAACCTGTTTACATAAAGTCCTGCCACCATCGGTTTCTCCTTTCCATCGGCCGTCTCGGCATCAACTATCGATGCCAAAGTCAGAACCTCCATTGTACTAAGCCCAATCTTTTTTGCCTTCTCCAGACGTTCCGAGGTCCAAAATTTCTGACTTTCCTCATACATTCTTTCAAGAAATTCCTCAGGAGATATGTCCCAATATATATCATATGTGTTGGGAATCAACACCGACACAATTGTGCAGGTGTCAAGATTGTACTTATTGCAGAGATCTGGGTCATTGAATGCCCTTGTTAATGACAGAGAGTCTACCATTAGCTTTCCTGCTATTCGCCCCAAGGCCATTTCCTTTGTCCATGTCGTGGGAATAACGATGCGTACGGGTGTCTGTCTCCCCCCGAACAAAGCGCGGAATACTGAAATCACAGAAGAATGACCAGATACCTCATAGCGTCCCCGATGTATTTTGCTTTCGTACGAGAACAATGTTGATAGAAATTTGAAAGTAGACATGCTCTTCGGCTGTAACGTCCACTCTACCTTTACATACACGGAATCAATATTGTCGTCGTTGTCTATATAAAGAAATACATCGGTATCTCTTGTGGAAAACGGGCGTCCAAATACAATAAAAAAAGAAAATAACAACACGGCAAAAACTCCTCCTGCCCAAAAAAGAACTTTTCTTCTGTTACTACGGACTACAGGCACTGAGGCTGTTTCTTCACCGCCCTCCGTTACTTCGTTTAATTGTTTCATGGTGGCTTTACTATATTTGTTTTATGCAAAATTACTCCTATTTTCTAAATAATAATACAAACATGGATAAAAACTTTTTTGGGGAATATGTTACAAGATTTACTCGCATTTACGAAAAGAATAAGAAAAACGAACAATAATATTTTTTTTACAAGAAAAATGCACTAATATAATCACCAATTGAAAATAAATGTTTACATTTGTGAACAGAGAACATGTAAAACAAAAAACAAATTCCTAATTTATTCAAATTATGACCGCATATATCAGTTACGACAAGGTTCAGATGACAAATCTACAAGAGTCACTGCCACGTGAAATACTTTGCACGAACGATACTGGAGCATATTGCTGTACAACTATAGTTGGTTGCAACATACGCAAATACCATGGTCTACTTGTTATGCCACTGCCTGATATTGACAACGAATCACACGTACTGTTGTCTTCTCTCGACGAAACTATCATACAACACGGAGCAGAATTTAATCTTGCAGTACATAAGTATCAAGGAAACAACTATAGTCCCAATGGGCATAAATATATACGGTCATTTGAATGGAAATCATTTCCCACAACAATATATAACGTTGGAGGCGTTGTGCTGCAAAAAGAAATTCACTTCAGAAGAAGCGAATCGCGTGTAATAATACGCTACACCCTTCTGGATGCCCATTCCGCCACAACTTTAAGACTGAACCCGTTTCTGGCATACCGTAGCGTGCGCACATTCACCCACAAGAACGATGCCTATTGCAAAACAAAAACACAGGTAAAGAACGGTATAAAAATGAAAATGTATGAAGGATACCCCGACATATATATGCAAACCAACAAGAAGTCGACGTTTGTGGAAGTTGACGATTGGTATATGGGATTGGACTATCCGAGAGAAAGGGAACGCGGCTATGAGTCTAACGAGGATCTTTATCATCCCGGATATTTTGAGATGTCTATTAAAAAGGGCGAAACAGTTTGTTTCTCTGCAGGCGTCTCGGAGATACAACCCAACCAACTCAAGCATATCATGGACGTTGATGCCACGAATACAGAACCAATGGACTCCTTTTACAACTGTCTGTATCATGCCGCCCACCAATTCAGACTTCACAAAAACAACGAGAACTACATAATTGCAGGCTACCCTTGGTTTAAGTGCAGAGCACGCGATTTCTTTATCTCGATGCCAGGACTGACTTTGTCGTTGGGAGAGACAGACACTTTCGAACTGTATATGAATACGGCATCCAAGGCTCTAATGTCAATTGTGGACGACACCCCTGGCGAGGTTGAGATATATGAGACAGAACAGCCCGACATTATCTTGTGGGCATTGTGGTGCCTGCAGCAATACTACAAGATTGTAAGCCACAGAAGAGCCATAGAACTTTACGGGGATTTAATCCGAAAACTAATGACGTTTGTTCTTAGCAACAAGCATAAAAACCTATCTTTGCAAGACAACGGTCTGCTTTATTCTGTTGGCCATGACAAGCCAATAACATGGATGAACTCCGTCCACAACGGCCAGCCAATAGTTCCACGTTCGGGGTTTATTGTCGAGTTTAATGCATTGTGGTACAATGCACTTCGCTTCTACTCAGACATACTTTTGGAATGCAAGGAGGAAGATGAGGCAAAAAATGTTATGGTATTAGCCGAAAAGGTGCAACGTTCATTCCAGTATGTTTTTGTAAATGACTACGGCTACCTTTATGACTATGTTGACGGACAGATGGTTAGTTGGGAGGTCAGACCAAACATGATATTCGCCGTCGCCCTTGACTACTCACCATTGACGCGCGAACAGCAGAAGCGTACACTTGATATTTGCACAAAGGAACTCCTGACACGCAAGGGGTTGCGTTCCCTCAGTCCTAAAAGCGGAGGATACAGGCCAATATACGTAGGCAACCAGTGGGAAAGAGACTCAGCTTACCACCAAGGCACAGCATGGCCATGGCTTACAGGTTTTTATCTGGAAGCTTATCTAAAAGTCAACAAGATGAGTGGCATGAGTTTCATTGAACGCCAATTGGTTACATTTGAAGAAGAACTTTTCTACCATGACCTAGGCTCCATTCCTGAGTTGTTTGATGGCAATCCACCGTTTCACGGAAGAGGCGCGGTTTCGTTTGCCATGAATGTGGCTTCTATCCTAAGAGCCATACGCTTGCTCGACAACATAAATCAAACAAATCAATAATCCCAATCTAATAAACATGAAAGTATTAATGTTTGGCTGGGAATTCCCTCCACATATTTTAGGCGGACTTGGCACAGCAAGCTATGGTCTGACAAAAGGACTTGCGGCTCAAGGAGACATAAACATCACGTTTTGTCTTCCAGCTCCCCATGGGGATGAAGACAAGAGCTTTCTAGACATAATAGCCATGAACCATGTTCCCGTGGTTTGGCGCGACATTGACAACCAATGGTTGGAAAAGCGCCTTGGCGGACAGATGTCAACAAAGCTCTACTATGATTTGCGAAATCATATATACTCAGATTTCAGCTATATCGGCACAAACGATATCGGAGCAATAGAGTTCTCTGGTAGATATCCAAACAATTTGCAGGAAGAAATCAACAACTACTCCATCGTTGCAGGTGTAGTTGCGCGGCAACAGACATACGATATCATTCATGCCCATGATTGGCTGACATACCCTGCAGGAATACATGCAAAACAGGTTTCGGGAAAACCATTGGTGATACACGTACACGCAACGGAATTCGACAGGTCAAGAGGACATGCCAATCCAACTGTCTACAGCATTGAAAAGGATGGTATGGATCATGCAGACTGCATCATGTGTGTAAGTGAGTTGACACGCCAAACTGTCATCAACCACTATCACCAAGACCCCAACAAATGTTTCGCAATGCACAATGCAGTCTATCCGCTGCCAGAGCGTATACAAAGAATAGTGGAGCAGCGTCAGCCTTTCCGTGAAAAGAAAGAGAAAATTGTAACCTTTCTCGGCCGTATAACAATGCAGAAAGGTCCAGAGTATTTCATTGAAGCGGCAAAACTCGTAGTTGACCGTACAAGAAACATCAGATTCTGCATGGCAGGTTCTGGTGACATGATGAACGCAATGATAAACCTTGCGGCACAGAAAGGTATTGCAGACCGTGTTCACTTTCCAGGCTTTATGAATGGAGATGCTGTCTACGAGACATTCAGGTATAGTGACGTTTACGTTATGCCATCAGTAAGTGAACCATTTGGAATATCACCGCTTGAAGCCATGCAGTCAGGCGTACCAAGCATCATTTCCAAGCAGTCTGGCTGCGGCGAAATTCTCAACAAGTGCATAAAAACAGACTACTGGGATATTGAAGCAATGGCAGACGCCATACACTCTCTGTGCACAAATGATGCCTTTCACGACTATCTTGAGCGCGAAGGACGTGAGGAGGTCAACAATATCACGTGGGAAAAAGTCGGACAGCGCATATATAAACACTATCAGAGACTACTTGGAATATAATTCCGCAAGAAACAATTAATAAACGCAAACAACCCATCCTAAAACTTCTGTTATGAAAACCATTTGCCTATATTTTGAAATACACCAAAACATCCATTTGAAACGTTATCGTTTCTTTGATATCGGTACTGACCATTATTATTACGATGACTACGAAAACGAACGTAGCATTGCCGACACAGCAGAAAAGTCATATGTTCCTTCACTAAAGACCCTTATTGAAATGGCAAAAGACAACAAGGGGTTCTTCAAATGTGCGCTCTCACTGTCTGGCTGCTCCATTGAATTGCTTGAAATACATGCTCCACAAGTTATAGAACTTATACAGGAACTTGTTTCAACAGGTTGTTGCGAAATTCTTGCAGAAACATACAGTCATGGTCTTTCTTCGTTGGCAAACGAGAAAAGTTTTAAACAAGAAGTCAAGCATCTGTGCAGCAAAGTAAGGAATGTGTTTGGCGTAGAGCCTAAAATCTTCCGAAACTCTGCCCTTATCTATACAGATGAAATCGGCAGAATGGTATACGAAATGGGCTTCAACGGAATGATTACCGAGGGGGCCAAACATATTTTAGGCTGGAAGAGTCCACATTTCCTCTACAACTGTAATCAGGCTCCGAAACTGAAACTTCTGTTGAGAGACTATAGCCTAAGCGAAGACATCTCATACCGCTTCAATGATTCAAGTTGGCAGGAATATCCACTCTTCGCAGACACATACATGAACTGGATTGCCTCACAGCCTCAAGAAGAACAAATCTACAACATTTTTATGGAGTTGTGTGCACTTGGCATATTTCAGCCGTTATCAAGCAACATACTTGAGTTCATGAAAGCACTCCCAGCCCAAGCCAAAGAGAAAGGTATAACATTTTCCACCCCTTCGGAGATATGTGCAAAATTCAAGCCAACAGATGCATTCAACGCTCAATACCCAGTTACGTGGGTGGACGAAGAACGCGACATATCCCCATGGTTAGGCAACGATATGCAGCGCGAGGCATTCAACAAGTTGTACAAGATTGCAGATAGAGTGCTGATACTTAATGATAAACGAATAAAGCAAGATTGGGATTACCTACAGGCAACCAATAACTTCAGATTCATGTCAACCAAACCCAGCAGCGAAGGAGCCTACCGAGGCATCTACGATTCCCCTTATGATGCCTTTACAAATTACATGAATATCATTTCCGATTTTACCACCCGTGTTAACAACCTCTATCCTGACACTGACAATGAGGAATTGTCAGCGCTGCTTACTACTATTCGCAACCAAGAGGAAGAATTGACACTCAAAGACAAAGAAATTGAAAAGTTGCAAAAAACATTGCAGCTTCTGAAAGACAACAAGAAAAAGGAACAGAAGTCAGAAACAAGCAAAAGTAAAAATACAAAAGCAAAGAAACCTTCAAAATAACTCATGATTTTGCGACAGTCAGACTTACGAACTGTTTTTGGCTGACGATAACACAAAAAAGGGAGATACCGTTCATCATTTTATACAAGTAACTAACGGTATCTCCCTTTTAACCCAAATCGGTCATTAGGTTGTAAATGACATCTTTTTTATTACTTCTTATTGCCTTTTGTCTTTTATAAGGCACACCGATGCTTGTTTTTAGCTCAAAAGAGCCCGCTATTATTCCCTAAAAAGACAAGCAACATCTGCTCTCCTAAAAAAGCAAAACACAATAAGTCCTAACGACCGAATTGGGTTTAATATGGCCTATAGTGTCTTTCCCTAGAAAAAGTTGACTCGCAAAATCAACAATTATGTGGAAGTACAA
>OJNH01000046.1_pt1 | contig 100536 bp, 107 predicted proteins | sample 1597361 | NCBI WGS metagenome assembly OJNH01 (sample SAMEA2452136, study PRJEB22498) | human gut metagenome | biome: human feces; feature: human gut; material: feces | place: Australia | collected 2012
GTTCCTGGTATTACTTCATATTTTTGTCTTACAACATCTTCATGATAACTTTTTATATATTTAATATATATGCACCTACCTTTATTTATGTTTTTCTGAGGTCCTCATATATTATTTACTCCGTCTACATCCTAAATTCCCCTAAAAAATAGAAAAAAATTGATATTTCTATCAATTTTTTAACTATTTTAAATTATTTTCTTTTTTATATTCCTTACATGCCTCATCAAAATCTTTAATAATATGTTCTATCTCATCAAATGTTTTAATTCTAGCACCAGCAGCAAACTTATGTCCACCACCATTATATCTTTCAAGAATTTTATTTATTTCTGGCCCTCTACTTCTAGCATTAACTCTTATTTGATTCATTTTAATATCTTCTGAAAAAGTTACCCAAACAAGTACTTCATCAATATTATTAAAATTATTAACAAGATTCCCACTTGATGCTGGATCAGCATTAAAACTTCTTATAACTTCGTCAGATAATTTTAAATATCCAAGTCCATTATCTGTTACTATCATATTTTGATACATATATCCTTGAAGTCTTATTTCAGAAAGAGGTCTTCTATATAAATCATCATAAAGTGAAGTAAAATCTATTTTAGTATCATTAATCATTTTTGAAACTAAACTCATAGTTTTTGGTGAAGTGTAATAAAATAAAAATCTATTTGTATCAGACACAAGTCCCATAAATAATCTTTCAGCAGCATATTTAGTCATTTTAAGCTTTGTACTATAACATAAATCAATTACAAGTTCACTAGCACTTGATACTTCTTTTACTAAACTTATACTTCCAAATTCATCTACTACAGGATGATGATCTATTTTTATTACATCTTTAAATACACTTATATCCTTAACACCATCTATTCTTTTCAAATCTGGTGTATCTAAAACAATTAATAATGCTTTAGGGAAGATATCTTCAGATACTTTATCTACAGTACCAATATATTTAAATTTAGATGCTGCTGCTCCTATAGTATAAACTTCCTTTTTGGGAAATGTTGCTTTTATTATGTCTTTAAGCCCTATTGTACTACCAAGTGCATCAGGATCTGGACCAATATGTCTAGCAAGAATTATTATATCGTTGTCTTTTATTTTTTTATATATTGCTTTATTCATACTTCACCTTTTTCTATTATATTAACTTATATGTATCCCTTGCGATTACAACTTCTTCATCAGTTGGTATTACATATATTGGACAAATTGAATCATCACTTGAAATGATTCCTTCTTTTCCAAATCTCATTTCTTCATTTTTTTCTTTATCTATTTTTAAACCTAAACAATTAAGTCTATCAATTACCATTCTTCTTATGTGTGGTGCATTTTCTCCAACACCTGCGGTAAAGCAAAGTGCATCAAGAGATCCAAGTTCAACAAAATATTTAGCAATGTAACCTACTATTGAATTTACATATAAGTGATGCGCTAAAATACTTGGTTCATGACCTTCACCAATTTTTGCATCAATATCTCTAAAGTCACTACTAACTCCACTAACACCGAACATACCACTTTTTTTATTTAAATCATTGTCAATTTCTTCAATTGATTCACCTGTTTTTTTCATAATATATGGAATAATACCATAGTCAATATCACCACTTCTAGATCCCATAACTATTCCTGCATTTGGTGTAAATCCCATTGTTGTATCAACACATTTACCATCTCTAACAGCACTTATACTTCCACCATTACCTATATGACAAACAATTACATTAGCAAATTCTTTATCAAGTAAATGCATAACTCTTTCTGATACATATTTATGACTCATACCATGGAATCCATATTTTCTAACTCCATATTTTGTATACCATTCATCTGGTACTGCATATCTAAATCTTTCTTCTTTTATTGTTTGATGGAATGCTGTATCAAAGCAACCAACTTGAACTGCACTTGGAATTTCTTTCATAAATGCACGAACTCCAGAAATATTTGCTGGATTATGTAGTGGAGCAAGTTCATTTAGTTTTGAAATATCATCTAATATTTCTTCATTTAGTACAAGTGATTTAGAATACTTATCAGCACCATGAACTATTCTATGACCTACTCCTTTTATTTCATCTAATGATTCAATTACTTTATTTTCTAATAATTCTTTTATTAATATATTTACAGCATCTTCATGTGAAGATAATGTAGCATCTTTCTTAATTTTTTCTCCATTAATTTTTATAGTATAAAAACTATTATCTAGTCCTATTCTTTCAAATACACCAGATATTAAAACTGTTTCTTCAGGCATTTCATACATTTGAAATTTTAATGATGATGAACCTGCATTAACTGATAATATTTTCATCTTTTCACCTCATATATATTATACAACAAATACAAGAATAAAAAAACATATATTTACATATATGTTACTTTAATTTTAGTATTAAATTAATTATTATAGCTGCATAAACAAGTACAATAATTGTTAAAATTAATGCATCAGCGAATCCTCTATTTTGTACTTTTACTGAAGGAGTCATTACTTCTGGTTTTAAAGTTGGAACATAACTTTTTTGTTTTTCTTCTTCTTTTTTTATTTCTTCTTGTTTAGTATATCCCTTAGCTCTAAGTTTGTCTTCTACCATAACCCTAAATCTATTACAAGCAGCTTCTATATTTTCAGGAGTATATGCTGAGCCATATCCTTTCATTATAGCAATTTCTGTTTGTGGAAGTAGTAGACGGTTAAAAGTTTCTCTAATTATTTCTTCTTCTTTATTCATCTTAAGCCACCTTCCTTCCTGTAATATCATATTTTGACATATCTTTATCAAAATCAGTTTCATTCATAATACATTTTACTGCTTCATTAACAGCATTATTTGTAACTATGCTAATAGCTTTATTTAAATCAATAACACCTGTTTTTTCATTTATTGCAAATGTTTCAAGTGCTTTATCAATTGCTTTTTCATCTTTATTTTTTATTGCTTCATTAAGTTCAGCTATTGTTTTAGGAATATGGATATCATTATTTTCATTTGGCAAATCTACAAGTTCTTCTAATACTTCAACATCATTATCATGAGATTCATTAACATCATTAATCATTTCAAATTTATCAAAATCAAACTTGTTATTTTCTAGAATATCAATAGATACATTTTTTCTTATTCCATTTTTTTCAAGAACTATTTCACTAGTAACTGAGTCTATTCCTTTAATAACACCACTCTTAATTAAATCTGCATGATTTACACAATATGCTTGTAATCTTTTAATAACATTACTATCCATAATATCCCTCCTAGTCTATACTACAATAATTATAACACATAAAAAATTTTTTTGTATATTTTTTTATAAAAAAAAGCAAACTACACTAAAATCTGTATAGTTTGCGTTATATATTATATAGAAATTAACTATTTATTTTGCATATTGTAGTTACCACTTATTTGTGATTGACCCATTTGTACTAATCTACGAGTGATTTCACCACCTACTGAACCATTAGCTCTTGCAGTAGCGTCAGCTCCTAATTGTACACCAAATTCGTTAGCTATTTCATATTTCATTCTATCGATAGCTTCTTTTGATCCAGGTGTAACTAATTTGTTTCTGTTTGAACTTGTCATTTGTATTTCACCTCCTATACATTTATAGAATGTGAAATTTTTTCTAGTTCATACATTTTATTACATGGAAATTAGTGGAAAAAAAGAATAAGACTTTTTTTCTTCTTATTCTTTATTAGCATTTGTACCTTGAATAACATTTAAAATGCCATTCATTTTTTCTTGTACACCATCAAGTTCTTCTTTTAAAGCATTACCTTTATTTTCAAGTTCTTCTTTTTCTTTTTTCAAAGATAATGTTTCTTTTTGTTTTTCAAATAAATCAAATTTAGTTTTAGATAATTCTTCTTCTAATGCCTCAATTTGTTTTAATTGTTTTTCATAAACATTTAAAAGTAATGGTTCTACTTCTTCTTTAAATTTTTCTTTATAATCTGTTTTAAGTTCTTTTTGTACTTCTACAGGTTCTTCTTTTTTTTCTAATGCTTCAGGTTCTGGCATTTTAAATTCTTCTAAAGAAACTATATTATTTTCTGGTTTAGCATTTGTTATAACAGATTCAATATTTTTATTCCTTGCTTGTAATTCTTCAAATGTTGGTATCTCAATTGTTTTATTTAATAAATCTTCTTTAGATGATTGTTCGCTTCCTAATATAAACTCTGCTGGAGTATTAACTGCAGCTTCTATATTTAAATCTGGAATTGAATTTATTTTTGATTCTTCACTATATTTACTTGCTAAAGTATCAGCAAACTTTTTAGATACTAAAAGTTTTTTAGGTCTTCTAACTGAAACTTCTTCACCTTCAAATTTTAAATCACATTTATATGCTTCATCTAAAGGTTCATTTGGATCTCTTGCTATTTCTTTCATTATAGCTTTAATTTCATCCCATTCTTCATTAGTAACAATTTCTTTATATGAATAACCATCATTTTCTTTAATAACACCAGTTGAATATATTTTAATCATATTATTATCATTTATTTCATTGTATGTATATGTTATATAATTATTTCCATTAGATAATTTATATTTTGCTAGAATTTGTGCATCTTCTCTAATGCCTTCTTCATTAATTACGAAAAACATTATCTTATCATTCATTTTAACACCTCATTTACCTTAAAAAAATTATATCACATATTATTTTTTTTAGCAACAAAATATTTACATTCATAAGCACAATTTTCCTTTAAATATCTATCTAAATCACCAATCTTATTAAAATTTTTTGCTTTTTTGTTATCATCTTCATAAAAACCTTTAAGTCTAAGCTTATCATAAGCCCAATCACCAACAACATAATCAAAGTCATAAAAATAATCAGTACATTTACTAATAAATTCATCTTTATCAAAGCCATTTTTATAATTTTTAATTATTTCATACTTATTATCACCAATAGTAACAAGTTTTTCCATAGTATACACCTTCTTAATATTATTATAATATAAGTATAGCATATTTTTTTAATCTGTTTCAATTGGTATTGATAATATATTTGAACTTGTGCTAAGTTTTCCATCACTATAATAATCTGGTACTTTACCATTAATAATTTTTATGGCTACCGGAATATTATTAACAATTTTTATCCTTTCTGTTTGAAACGGGATAATTACTTCTTCAGTAACTTCAACTTTAGCGTATATTTCAATTAATGCACTATTTATACCATAATTTTTTACAGTAGTTTCAACACTACTTACCACATTTCCAATTAAATTCAATTTAACAGGAATTTTAGGACCAATATTTGATAAAAGTACATTATTACTTATTATTCCCATTGGTATTTCGGATATTACACCATTCTTTAAATTTTTAATGTTATATTCTTCTGAATTTATAAAAGAGATATCATTTATTTCCCCTTTTTCTATTTTTTTTAAATTATTACTAACTATTGATGTTGTTGATGATAAAAATTTATTTACAATAACTGGATTAAAATCAATTGTTTGTATCTCACCATCTTTATTTTGAATAACATTATACATATCATCATCTAATATTTTTAAAACATCATCGTTAAGTGAATTTTTAATAGTTACTATTGCCATTTTTTTACAATCTATTTTTGCTTGATTCATGATAACAGGTAAAAACTTCTTACCAGAATAATTTATTAATGAACATGTAGATATCAAAATTAAAATTATTGTTATAGATATTTTAGTTGATATTTTCATCTTTTTATGTGATCGTAAATGCACTCTTTTCATAAGTATATCACCTATTTAAATTATATGAAAAAATAGGAAAATTAATTTTCCTATTTTAATAAGAATTTGTATACTAAAAATCCTAATCCTGCAAGTACAATAATAACTAGCATTATTATCAAGATTTTTATAAATGTGCTTGTTTTTCTTACATTATCTTTTAAGTCTTCTAATTTATCAAAATCCTTTGTATTAAACATAAATGTATCTGTACTATATTCTTCTGTATTATCATCAGGAATCTGTCTAACATTTACTTCTGGTTTTATACTATCACTACTTATAACCTCTGTTTTTGCACCCTCATTAGTTAAATCATTAAACATATCTTTAGCAATATCAACAGAACTTACATTAGTTAATGTATTCATTATATTTAGAAGTTCTTTTTCTTCTTTAACAAGGCTTTCATATACTTTTCTTGTTTTAGATAATTCATCATCAAGATTTTCTTTAAATTTATAATTTTGAATTTTTCTTTTTTCTGTTGCATCCTCTATTATATCTCTTTTGCTTTTAGCTTCTTTTAATACCTCATTTATATCGTAAGATTTATGTTCATAATTTTTGGGTGGAACTATACTATCATATTCTTTTTCAAAACTTGGAGTTTTATCAACTCTCTTATTAACATTTTTTTCTTTATCTATTATTTCTTTAATTTTAGATATATCTATTTCATTTGAATCATCAATAACAACCATATTAGAATAATTTGTATTAGAATATATATCATCATACAATTCCTGATTTTTATTTACTCTACTAAATGATTCATTGTTATCATATTTATCTAATCTAGATTTCAATAAGACCACCTACTTTATAAAAATAATAACATATTTTTTATTTTTTTTAAATAACTTAATATAAATTATCAAAATTTGTAGTATAATTAAAATGATTTAGGAGGTAATTTATGAAAACTGTAAAAATTAATAAAGATAAATGTTTAGGATGCGGAATGTGTGTTGGAATCGAATCTGATGTTTTTGATTTTGACGATGATGGATTAGCAAAAGTTAATAACGATAATATAAATGATGATAATAAAGAAAATGTTAACAACGCTATTGATTCTTGTCCTGTTGCTGCAATTGAAGTAATCGATGATGATAATAAAAATAAAGAAAATTAATTTTATATAGAAAAAAAATCAAACATTATTAATTGTTTGATTTTTATTTAGTTTAATCTAATTATAGAATACATTACTACTGCACCAATTATTACAGCAATTATTGAAATTATTATAGCACTAGCATTTCCTCTTTCTGATTCATTTTCATCAGGCATTATTTCAGAATCACTTTCTTCTTCATTGAATAAAGGTTTTGCTAATAATTCAGGTTCTTCATTTAAAACACTCATTTCACCTGTTAATGAAAACGATGGTTTTAAATCTTCTTCTATATCTTTTTCTTCTTCCATTTTTGGTGCACCAAATATAGTATCTTCAAAATTGTCTGAATCTTCTTCTGCTTCTACTGGTTCTTCCTTTGTTACATCTGGTAAAATTTCTTCTATTTCCTCTTGTTTTTGTGATTCTAAATATTCATCATATTTCTTTCTCATTTCTTTTTCGAAATCTGATAGTTCTGATTCAATTACTTCAAAAGGAATTGATAAATCATCATTTTCATATTTTTTTAAAACTGATATATATATATCCTTTGTAATTGTTGGAATTTCTCTTGCTAAATCATTTAATTTAGTTACAATCGCATTTTTACGTGTCTTTTTAAGATTATTCATATATTCTTCATATTGACTTCTTTTATCTTCATCTGAGCAATTAGTATTATTTAATATTTGCATAGCATCTTCTCTACTATAATCTAATTTCTGTGCCATAATTTCATCTCCTTGATACATCTCTCATATTGTTAAATACATTATAACACATTATACCCAGGTTTTGTAAAGAGTTTTTAAATTTTTTTTATATTTTAAGACCTATTTTTTATTCATTTTGATCATATCATTAAGTGCGCATAGTCTAGTTTGAATATCATTAGGTTCAAAATTACAATCTACCGTTAAAAACATAAATGGGATTTCTTTAATTATACATATTTTTTCAAGTATTTTCATTTTTGATATTTCTAATGAACAATTATAAGGTTTTACAAAAATTAAGGCTTCAATATTTTTTTTAAGTATATCTTTTATTATTTTATAATCATTTCCTAATGGGTATTTACAAATTTTTTTTATTTTCTTACTAGTAATTTTATTTTTTAATTTATTATACGAAGAAGAATATGTACTACTTTTATAATACTCTATTTTCATATTTAATTTTGACAACTCTTTTTCTATATAATAGTTATCAGAATATTTATATCCATTATCAAGCATATATATTTTTTTACAATTTTTTGGCTTATCAAGTAATACACTTTTTAGTTTTTTTCTGTATTTAAAATAGTATTTAAATAATATTATAATATTTTCTGACTTATAAAAATTTGAAACAAAAGATTTTTTTATTCTTTCAAAACTACCTTTTTTTATTTCAAATCCAATATTCTTTTTTATATATATTTCAAAAGTACAAATAAATTTTATAATTATTTTTGATAAAATATAATAGTATAAAAATTTTATTATTTTTATTTCGGGATTTAATTTTTTCAATATTTTGTATATTTCTTTTATATGATTTTTATTCAATATATATAATTTATAGTCATAATTTAAATTTTTTAATATTTCATTTTGATATTCAAAAAATAAATTCGAATTACAATTAGTATTTATATTTATTAATATTTCCGCATTATTATCTAAAGATGCAATATTACTTGCCAAAATATTTTTTAGTGATGAACAAATAAACTTTGAACTATATTTTTCTACCATATCAATTTGTTTTTTATCTGGTAATACTTCTATAACTTCATAGTTTGTTAAATGTTCAATCAAATATTTAATACATAAATCATTATCATTAAATGAGGGGATACCAATTACTTTTTTATTCATGTATATCATCCTTTATCATATCAATAAATTTCTCTACCTTTTTACTATATTCATCTTTAAATTCCAGATTATTTATAAAAATATGTAATAAAGGTATTGATAACTTATCCTGAATTAAACTTTTTTCTGTCAAATCAGACACACAAGGATATGTTGAAACAAATAATATTCCATTTAAATAATTTTTAAAGTTCAAAATATGTTCTAAATACTCATAATTATTTTTCTTTTCGTTATTTTCAGTAATATTTTTATATATATTATCCTCAATATTAGGATTTTTTATATTAATATATATTACTTCACAATTTAATTTATTTAATAAATCTATTAAATCTTTCCCTAATAAATTATCATAGATGTTATAAGTATTTCCCACTATCAAAATTTTAATTTTATCTCTTTTTAATTTTTTTTCTTGTACCAAATATTCTATTTTGTTTTGTTTATACTCCTCCATTTTTGCTTTATGATATACTGTCAAAATATAATTTTTACTAAATCCAAGTTTTTCTCCAATTTTTATAAATTCATCTTCTTCATATTTTCTATCAAATTCATTTATATTATAATTAAGAATATTCATATCAAATGTATTGTTTACAATATCATATATTCTTAAATAATATGGGCAAAAATTGTTATCATCTAACGTTTTAGAGATTGGCACTAAAACATAATCTACTTTATCTTTTAAATAAAAGACATGTCCAATATATATTTTTAATGATAAACACATTTCACTTGCTGAATATTTTTTACCATTTTCAAGTATTTCAAAATTTGTTTCTGGACTTACTATTATGTCACAACCTAGTTCTTTAAAAAATTCTTTCCACAATATATTATATTTGTAATAATAAAGTCCTCTTGGAATACCAATTTTTATTTTATTATCCATACATATACCCTTTCAATAAAATATATTCGGGATAATAAAAAAAAGACTAATAGTCTTTTAAAAATTAAACATTAATAACTCTGGTTTTATAATTAATAATAAACCAATTATAAGCATAATTATTCCACCAATTAAATGTGAATATTTTGTATATTTAGTTGATAAACCAGTTACTTTAAGTGTTACCATTGATATAACAAATATAACTATATCATCTATTAAGAAGAAGAATATGTATATTAACATATATATCATATAACTAAATGTACTTAATTCATTCATCGCAAGTATTTGAGTAAATAAAAGTGGAATACCTATTGAACACATAAGTTCAATAATATTAACTGATGCTGCTAAAACCATAATTCCAAGAAGTGCAATTATAAATTTCTTTTCATGAGTTATAGAAATTATTTTTTCCATTATTTTCTTTCTATCTTTTTTATCTACTACATCGCAGCCTTCATCTTTTTTCTTTAATGAATCAATATATTTATATACATTAATTAATCCAACAACAAGCGCAATTACTGCGATTAATAATCTTATAAATACAATTTTACTTATAAATGTTGCTAAATTAAGCCAAGCAAGCATAAACATTAGATATACAATTCCTGATGTTAAAATAAATGTTAAACCAAGTATCCACATCTTTTTTCTATCTTTCATATTAAATAACATTGTAATTAAGAAAATTAATATCCACATTGCACATGGATTAAATCCATCAACGAAACCTAGTACTACAGCAAGTATTGGAAGTGATACTTTTTTAGCATTTATTTTCCCAAGTACTGGAACTGTAACATTTTCATCTGTTTGATCAGAATCTTTAGTATCATCTGCTTTTTCTATTTTATTTTCTTTTTTATCCTCTGTTTTACTTTCATCTTTTATTGTATCTTCTTTTACTTCAGTTTTTTTAACTTTTCCTGTTATTTCACCAGCATAATCTCTATAATCATTATTTAAATAATAGTTAATCGCATCTTTTATTTGTTCATCTGTTACTCCATCTGCGTATCCAACTATTGTTTTTTTACCAATTACAGTAAATGGTACACCATTTTTATTTGTTGTTCCCATTTCTTTTTGAACTTTTGATAATAGTTCTTGATTATGTGAATCATACCAAATTTCATATTTATATAATTTAACATCTGTTCTATCTTTTAAATAATCACTTAAAAATTCTTCTTCTGCGGCACAATGAGGGCATCCATTTCCATAGAACAAATGAATATTTATTACCTTTTCATCTGCTTTCGCACTTACTGGCAATAATAAGAAGACTGCAAATACGATTAAAAACTTTAATATTTTTTTCATTTTACATCACCTACTGCTTTCATTATTTCTTCATAATTTTTTTCGCCTATTAGTCTGAATAATTCTTTATCTTGATCCATAAAAATAAGTACTGGAAGTGTTGTTCCAACATTATATTTTTTTACTTCATCTTCATCAAAATCATAATCTAAATTTTCTACTTCAATATTTTGTTCTTCTTTAATTTTATCAATTGCTTTATTTGTAATAAGACATGCTGGACACCATAAAGCACTTATTTTTATAATCTTCATTCTATCACCAAGTACATTGTACCATACTTTATATTAAAATTAAAGATTTTAATTTGGAATTTTTAATTGTTGACCTATACTTAATAAATTGCTTGTTAAATTATTTAAAACTTTTATTTTTTCAACTGTAGTATTATATCTATTTGCAATAGTCCATAAACTATCTCCTTTTTTTACTGTGTATATGTTTTCAGTACTTGTTTTTCCTTGTGGAATCTTTAGTACCTGACCTATACTTAATAAATTACTTGTTAAATTATTATAACTTTTTAATTCTTCTGTAGTTATACCATATTTGTTTGCGATTACCCAAAGGCTATCCCCTTTTTGCACAGTATAAGCTGTTTTTCCATTATTAGATGAATCTTTTATTTTTAAAACTTGACCTATACTTAATAAATTATTTGTTAAATTATTTAAATTTTTCAATTCTGATACTGTCATATTAAATTTGTTTGCAATACTCCAAAGACTATCTCCTTTTTGAACAATATATGTATCACTTACTTCTGGACTTACACTTATACTTGGAATTACAAGTTTTTGTCCAACGCTTAATGTATTTGTTTTTAAGTTATTTGCACTTTTTAATTTTTCCACAGTAGTATTATATTTATTTGCTATTTTCCATAAACTATCTCCTTTTTTTACTGTGTATATCTCTTGTGATTCTCCTTCTTTATAATATGGAACATTTGTATAATTTGCAAGTGATTTAACTACTGCTTCAGCATAATCTTCCCATTCATTTTTAATATTTGTAGCTTCATTTATATTATTTATATTTCCATAGTTTACAATAATTGTTTCAATTAAACCTGTATCTTTTTGAATATTATAATAGTCTTTACTTGTATCATTTTCACTTCTTCTTTGATAATATTTGCTTACTGTTAAACCTGCATCATCTAAATTTTCTGCAAGTGCTGAAGCAAGATTACTATTATTTCTAAGCGCATATATTATTTCTGCTCCACTTCCGGTATTTCCAAACATATTTGATAGTGCAACTACTTTAGAATTATTACCATATGCATTTAATATTTTATTTGCTCTATCATCTTCACTTATATATTCATCTGTTGTTCTAATTATTTTTACATCAGCACCTAAACTTTTTAATCTGTTAAATATATGCTCACTTATAAGAAGGTTATAGTCTTTTTCAACTATTCCGTTACCTGTTACTCCACTTTCTCTTCCACCTTTTGATGGATCAATTACTATCATAGTCTTCACCCTAGTAAATCATATGATATTTTTTTTCAAAATAAAACTCCAATATAAATTGAAGGTTTATTTTTTTCTTATATTTAATTGTATTAAAGTTCCTACTATATACATTATTATATAAAGTACCGAATATATTACTGTATCATTATTGTAATAAAATAATGCTGATGGAACATATATAAACGCTACTAAAAATGAATAGTACCATTTAAATCCACATTTTTTAGTAATAATCATTCCTGCGATTAATGCATATATATTATTTACTAAAAGTACGCATATTTTTGCATAAATATTCGCGCCTGACTGGTTAAATCCATACGCAAAAAATGGAATGAAGTAATATACTAAAAGGCCATAACCTAAAACTTTTAATACTTCTATTACTTTTTCTTTTCTACTCACTTGTTTTTTTCTCCACTTCTTCTTCTATTTCTTCATTTAATTTAATTAATTCGTATTTATCGTTAAAATACATAAATATTGTTTTAATAATTGCAACACATGGAGCTGCAATTATCATACCAATAATTCCAAAGAATTTTCCAAATACAAGAAGAGCAATAATAACTGTTACTGGATGTAACTTTAACCCTTTACTTTGTATAAGTGGTGTAAATATTACATTATCAAGCATTTGTGATACTAAAATACTTATTATTACAAATATACCTGTTGGCACTCCTTGTGTAAAACCTACTATAGCAGCTGGAATACCACCAATCCATGGTCCAACATATGGAATAGCATTTGTAATACCACAGAAGAATGCAAAAAGAATTGATGCTTTTAATCCTGCGATTGAAAAACCAATTGAATTTTCTATAAAAATTAAAGTCATTGTCATTAATATTCCTTGAATATAGTTAAATAACGTTTTATTAGCAATATTCATTAAGTTACCAGCATCTTCTCTTGATTTTACTGGTAATATGCTTAAAAAAACTTTACTAACATTATCAAAATCAAAAAGCATATAAAGTCCAATAAATAATCCAATTACAAATGTTCCAAGACCTGATACAAATGAAGTTGCAATTGTAATTACTTTTGATGGTAATCCAACAGTTATTTGTTTTCCTACATCAACAATTGTACTAAATAAACTTGCTTTTATATCTGCTGCATTACTATCAAGTACTGGTTCAAATATTTCAAATATTTTGTCTATAAATGAACTTAATTTTGTTGTTAAACTTGGAACCATGCCTATAAAATCATTTATTTGTTTTGTTAAAGTTGGAACGCTAAATACACATAATACTATAAGTAACGCAATGAATACTGTATAAACAATAATAGTTGCGACTACTCTATTCATTTTATGCTTTGTTAAGAATGTTACAATTGGATTAAATAACCAAGCAATTATTATACCTATAAATAATGGAGATAATGTATTTAAAAGTACTCCAATAAATTTAAATATTTTCCATTCTTTAAATATATATGTTACAAGCATAACTGCTGCTACAATAAGCGCTACAAACATTATTTTAAGCATCTTATTAAGTAAAACAACACCTTCGTTTACTTTTTCTATATCTAAAGTATCTTTTTTGTTATTTTTTCTAAGCATATAAACACATCCTTTTGTTATTAGTATAACACATAATAGGAAAAACTTCCCATATTTAGGAAGTTTTTTACAGTTTTAGACAGTTTTGGTTTTCTTCTTTATTTTATCCACAGCAAAAGCATAAATAAACATATAGATAATTGATGTTAAATATCCACCAATTATATCACTCGCATAATGTACTCCAAGATAAATTCTGCTTATACCTACTAAAAGGATTATAGTAGATAATAAAAATATGTATATTACTTTTGTATATGTATTAAATTTTGATTTTGTAATTAAATAAATTAAAAATCCATAAAAACTCATTGCGGCCATTGCGTGTCCACTTGGGAAACTAAATCCTGTTTGTTCTATTAAGTGAAGTACTATTGGTCTTTCTCTTCTTATTATTCTTTTAAATACCGAGTTTATAATCACACTATTTATAGAGTTTACAGAAATTAATATACCCGTTTTTATATTTTTTATAAATATTAAAGATGCTAAACATAAAAGAACTATGCATTGTGTACATGCCATATTAGATATAAACTGGAAAAACCTTGTTTTTTCTTCTGTTATGTTTCCCGCAATTAAACTGTATACTGCATCATCAAATGGAATTATTTTTCCACTTTCTATAAGATATATAAGACAAATAAGTAAAATTACTAAAATGCTAAATACAATATATTTGATTTTACCTTTCATAAGTTTACCCTCTTTTCTATTAATAAAGTGCTTTTATATTTTAAAAGCACTTCTTGTTATGTTAAATCTATATACAAAATTTGGTGACCTGTATGGGATTCGAACCCATGAATGCTGCCGTGAGAGGGCAGTGTGTTAAGCCACTTCACCAACAGGCCATGGCTGCCCAAGTTAGATTCGAACTAACGCATAATAGATTCAGAGTCTACCGCCTTACCACTTGGCTATTGGGCAATCCAATAGTATTATAACAAAAAAGTCTAGATTTTTCTAGACCTTTTTATATATATTAATTAATTCCGAGTCCTAATTTGATAAATAATATAAGTATTCCTATCAAACCTGTTATTAAAGCTCCTACTGATGTCCTCCATAACCATTTATTCCTGTCTTCAATTTTGTTAATAGTTTCTAAGTTTCTATTTGCTAAATTATATGCTTCATTTGACTTTTCTTTTATAAGTTTGTAATCATCTATTTTACTTTCAATAACAGCGAGCCTAGTTAAAACTTCTAATTCAAATTTTTCTCCCATATGCATCACCATCCTTAATATATATTTCTATTATATTAAATGCATATTTTAGTATTTTGAGTTTGTTATTAACTATAATTTTATAATTTTTAACAGTTAAAATATTATTGTATAATTAATTATTTAGTTCAACGCATACTTGTGTATCATATTTTTACTTATTTTATTTAAAATCAAACTCTTTATAAGCCTTATTAAGTAAATTTTGTCTTATATCTTTTAATAAACAATCTACAACTTCAAAAGATATTTCTCTTTGATTTTTATTTGTTGTATCAAATAAGTTAAAGTTTATGTTTTCTTCTTCAGATAACTTTTTCATATTTAATAATGATTCATTATATTCATTTAAATTTGTCTCATTAAGAAATGATCTTTTTTCAAGTGATAAATTTGCATTGTAATCACGTTTTAATGATGTTAGACTATCCGCATATGTTGAAATAACAATATCAATTTTATTTTTAATTAAAGGTATATATAACTTTTTATATTCACTATATTCTTCTTCACTCATTCCATTTTTTAAATATAATCTATCAACCCAAATTAGTCTATCAAATAAAGATCTATCAATTATAATAATGTCCGGTTTTCTCTCAATTGATTCTTCTAATTGTTTTAATACATATTTTGGAATTTCTGTATTAACTACATTTTTATATTTGTCTTTTAAAGTTGGATATATTTCTTTTTTGTATTTTTCAGATGTAGTAAATTCTTCTAATACCTCTACTACAAAACCTTTCTTTTTAAAGAAATCTTTTAAATTATTAATTAAACTTGTTTTACCTGTTCTTGGTGTTCCAGTAAATTCAATAACATATGGAGAATTATCAGATAAAACTTTTTTTAGTTTGTATACTTCTTCTTTTCTATAATGTATTTTTCTTAATTTATTATATTCTTCTATATTATCCTTAAATATAATATTTTTTACATATTCAGCGTTATCTTTATTATTAAAAATTTCATCTATTAACTCTTTTAATCTTATGAACATAGGATTATTTTCATCTTCATTAAATATTAAACTATTATAGACTTCAGTATAGTACCATTTTTGAGATTCATATCCTCTTTTAAACGCGGAAAAATCGTATTTTCCTTTAATTTCAAATAATATTTTTAAATCTTCAAGATTACTAATTTTATCGGCGCATATTACTGCTTTATGTCTTAAATCTAATTTTTTAGTTTCTTCTATTGTATGTTTTTTTCTTTCTTCCCAAGATAAACTTTTATCTGGTTCACTCGCACCATATACTAATGAAGCAATATCATCATTAAAATTATCTTTTATATCTTCTATTTCATATGATGTATCTTCTACAACATCATGTAAATACCCTGCGGATACAACGTTTTCATCAAATCCATATTGTTTTAATATTTGTCCAACATTTATTGGATGTATTATCATTGGTTTTTCTTTATCACTTTTTCTTACCTGACCTTTATGCGCCTTTATCGCAAACTCTTTTGCTTTTAATTCTATATTCATAACTCCTCCATTTATAATAAACTAGAAAATTTATCATATTTAATATTGTAATCAACTATAAGAATTATAACATATTTATGTACTATTTTGAATAGTTTACATCACATCTAAACCTGGTGATGGGCACTGTGTAGTTTTTACTATAAATATTTATTTATATCATTTATATATAATTTTAAAATATCATATTGCTTTATATTTTTATTCTTATATCCTAATTCTTTTCTAATTGCTAAAATTAAAGTTTCAATCTTTGGTGCTTCATTTGATAAATAATATTTTGTGGATTCTACTTTAGTTAGACCTTTTTTATTTGTCTCGCTATTCATAACAGATATTTTAAAGTCGGACCAAGCTTTCAATACGTTGTCAGATGCATAAATTGTCATATATTTTTGTTGTTCTCTCAATTCTTCTGTTATATTTTTATTATTTGTAATTTCGGCATAAAGAACATTTTTTATTAACCAATCTAAAAATTCAATATATATCTTTTGTCTTTCTTCTCTAATTTGATTTTTAATATTATATCTGTTTTCAAAATATTTGCCTACCGGTACTGAAACAAACGCTAATAATCCAGTAATCAATGCTACCGAAATCGTTGGATATTTATCAAATACATATTTAATAGCTTTTATTAATAATTGTCCTATTTTTATAGAAATATAAACAGCAAATATTAGTAATGCCATTTCCAAAATGAAGTATAATATATCGCGTTTAAAATTAAAAATTTTTTTATTACTATTCATAATTTTCTCCTACTTTATTTTGATGTTTCTAGTTGTTCTTCTTTCTTATATTCATAATTTAATCTATTTTGTTTATTAACAACAGATTCTCCTAAATTTCTTTCTATATCTTCTCTTGCTACTTTTGCTGCATGTCCTCCCATTCTAGCAACCTCTTTATTTTGTTCTAAGCCTTGCGGTTTATGTTTTTCTGCTAATCTTTTTGTAGTTTCTTCTGATAAATCAGCCAATATTATTTCAATGTTATCCATATTATCTCTTAAAGACTCTTTACGAAGACCTTTATATTGTTTATATTCTTTAGCTGTCATACCAGACCATTCTTTATAGATTTCATTAGTTAGTATAGCATATTCTTTACCTTCAGTTATACCATTCTCTTGCCAAATATCAGTTAATTCTTTTCTATCTTGAATTCCTTTTAATCTTTTTGTAATCCATTTTTCATCATAGCCTTTAGCACGATATATATCTATAGCTCTTTGAGCTGAAAGTGATGGGTCAAATACTTCGTCAATTCTTTCACTTCCTAATTTAGCTAACCACCCTTTTATTGATTCAGCATTTTTACTAGGAATAGATTCAATTATTCTAAACATGCCCTCAATATCAACTACATCAGTATTATAATATTTACCATCTGAAGACTTTAATTTCAGTTGGTTACAATTTGTAACCGACTCATTTCCTTCTTTTTTTAATCTATGTTTTAACACTTTCCAATAATTTCTAGGATTATCACTTTCTGATAAAACTCCTACTATATCAACAACACTAATATAATATTTTTCATCTTCTTTATCCCATACGGTTCTTATTGTTTCATTATTAAAAATTTTATTAATTAAATGCATTTTATCCTGATTCATTTATAAACCTCCTATTTCATTTTCAGATAATTCTTTTTCTTTTAATTTTTCATTACTCATACATCATACCTACATAATCCATAACCACTTCTTTTATACCTAATTTTTCTGCATACAAAGATAATCTGACAAGATTTTTATCCTTCCTTTTTATATACTCTCGTACACTATGTTTAATAAGTTCTAAATCCATTCTATTTTTAGATCTAATAATATCACATATACATCTTTCGACATCATATGCTTTCACTTTATTACCCATAGGTGTTTCAATTTCAATAAGACCAAGTTTGTAAATATCATTATCAACATAAAACACATTATGTTTCCTTAAGTGCACACTACTATAACTTCTTTTTACAGTTATATCATACACTCCATTTGGAGCCTTTGTAGATAAACCATGAAAATACAAAGCCGTCATATGAGAAAATATTACATTAGGCATACTTAAACCAAAAACATAATAATTATCTATAACTTTATTAAAATCAATATAAATACCTGACGCAACTTTTTCTATAATACCTTTTTCTTGCATGATTGAAAGATACATTCTGTGTATGCCAAACATATCAAGTTCTTTTGAAGTAATATATCCATTATTTTTTTTCATAAGTTCTTCAATAATTTCGATATTACTTTTATCCTGAAACCCTTCTATAGTTAATTTTTCCATATAGTACCTCTTTGACTTTTCTACTGAAATTATATCATGTTCAGTAGTTTTGTCAACCTTTTTCCTGAATTCAGGGAAATGGTCACTTACTTTGTTATTACTATTTTCACAAGCAATCATCGCACGTTTTATAACTTTATGAAATTTTCACATTTATTATATTCTAGTAAAGACATTAATTCTCTTGATTCCAAAAACTCATTTCCATATTCATCAATATGTTTTATACCTTCAAAAATTTTTCAATATATTCTTCTATATACCAAAATTAAAAAAGCAATATTAATCCATCAAATTAATACTGCTCATCATTTAAACTTTAACATAAATTATTCAATATTTATTTTTTAAACCACATATACATTCCTTCTTCAGCAACTTCTTTTTTTACTTTAAAGCCAAATTTTTCATAAAATCCAACTTTACCATTTGCTGCCAAAAGTTGTATCATCATTTCTTCGCCATCTTCAAGTGTATCTTTTACTCTATCTAATAGATTATTAATCATTTTTTTACCAATATGTTTGCCTTGATATTCTGGTTTTACAATAACATCTGATACAAGTACCATATAACCATTATCTGTTACTAATCTTGCCATACCTACAATATTACCATCTTGAATATATTTAACTGTCATACTATTTTTTAAACTTTTTTCTAACAATCTCTTTGATGGACATTTCCAACCTACAGAATTGATCATTTCTAAATATTCTTCATATGTTAAATTATTTTCTTCTATCATATAAACACCTCATTACACACTATTTAACTTATCTATTCTACTAGTCAATAAAGTACAATCATCTTCAACTTATAATTATTATAACATATTCTTTTTTATTTTATGATTTTAAAAATTTAAAAAGATCAACCATTAAAGTTGATCTTAACAATATAGTTACATTATTTTAAAAAGTATACAATAAATTTTTTCTCCTAACCAACGGTATGAATATTGCTTTTAAAAGTTGATTCATATTCCCAATTAATTAAATCAAAAGATTTAAGTTTAACTTTTGTTGTGGCAGAATCACCTTGACTTAACGTTATAATATATTGATTACCTTTCTTTTCAATTAGATCAATATTACTAATATAATAAATGTTATTTGGTATTTGATTTTTGTATTCAACTTTTTCCCATTTTGTTCCTTTATCTTTTGTTATATACATGTATGGAAACTCATTCTGTTCATTATTATATAATAAAACAATTCCATTATTTTCATCATACATTATAAAATCTTCTAATGTCTTCCTTGAACCATTTTCTGGCAACTCAATAGATTCCCAATCATTACCACTATTTGTCGTTAAATATGCCTTTTTAAATTCCCCACTGCCCATTGTCCAATCAGAACCTAATGCAACATATCCAAAGTTTTGATTAGTAAATCCAACTACCCTATGAGGTATATCTTTGTATATATCTTTATTTACAATATCAAAACTTTTTTCTTTCCAATTCAAACCATTATCTGTAGATATTTTTAATTTTGGATCTTCTCCATAAAAATATGCAATAGGAACAAGTTCATTAGTTGAAATAAACCAACTACCATTTGGAAAAGAAATGTCTCTGTAAAAATTTAAAGTATCTTTTACTTCACTTGGTGAAATATCCGTTTTAATCCAATTATTACCATAATTTCTAGTAAATAATAATTCATTATTCGTATTTATAAAATAATCTGTTTCCATATTATATCCACTTTTTTTTATATCACCATCTACATTATCAAATACGTACTTGTAAACTTCATCAGCAATTATACTGCTGCCATCGCTAAGTGTAATAATTGAATAAATGCCTGGATTTACTTTTCCACCCTTACCCGATTTATAATCAATAAAAGATAGTGCCTTTACCTCTTTATTATCCCTCATATCAATAACACTTGTTTCATCAAAAAACTGATTATTTGGATAAATTGATACTTCATAATTTTTTAAGTTACTCATTTTTATTTGTTTTCTTAAAGGTATTTTTTTAATCTGATTACTTATATATCTAATATTTAAACTCTTTGAATATTCATCGACTAAATGTTTATTAATTTCACAATCATTCTTATCTTTACAATTATCCACACTTTTATAGCCAAATTCTAAATTTTTATTTTCGTACCTATAATATCCATAACCAACATAATCATAGTTATCATCAAAGAAATTTATTGTAATTCCGAATTTCTTGATATTTCCTTTTTTAGTTAATTGAATACTATAATCATTAATATTTGAATTATATTTTTTTATATCATTTGTTTTAGATATAATTTTTAACAACTCATCTAATCCTTTTTTTTCTAAATTGGATACTCCAAAAAATCCTATTTCATAATGATTATTACCCTCTTTTATATTTGATGGATGATAATATATGTACCTTATTAAAAAAGTCAAAAATATAATTACTATAATAGAAACTATCATAATAGATAATTTTTTTATTTTATTTATTAATTCTTTTTTTCTTTGAATTTGATTTTGCTCTATTTTTTCGATTGTTTTGTCTATTTCTTTCTGGATATCAATTTTTTTATTTTTTCCTCTTTCGCCACATAATATTTCAGATACATCAGCATCTAATATTAAAGCTAACTTTTGTAAAATTGTTATATCTGGAAAACTAAGTCCCCTTTCCCATTTGCTCACTGCTTTATCAGTTACAAATAACTTATCTCCCAATTGTTGTTGAGTTAAACCTTTTTCTTTTCTAAGGGATGCTATAAATTTTCCAACCTTGTTATTATCCATTACTTCTCACCTCAAAAACATTATACTATAAAAAAAACAAATTTAATATCGACCAATAGTTTAGATAATAAATTTGTGATTTTTTAAACTTATCATGCAAATAATTTATGACTTTAAATTATAAATTTTGACAAAAAATTTATTAAAAACTATTCGTAGCAGCAATAATATATTGTCATAAATTTTTATTAATATTTTAAATACTAATTTTATTTTTAATAATATTAATATCATCATTATTTCTAGTGACAAAATTTCCTACAATTTTATTCATACATTCAGGTGTCCAATATATTTTTAATTTTTCTTTTGCTCTTGTAATCGCAGTATAAAAGATGTTATGACTTATAACATCACCTACTTCATCATTTATAACAATTTTAACTGATTTATATTCTAAACCCTGTGATTTATGAATTGAGGTTGCATAGGCAATAATAAATGGTACTACACTATCCTTTTTATCCTCAACATCATCATCATAATTAGCATTAACACTAAAACAAATAATCGTTGATTTATCACTTCTTTCAATTATTTCTAATCCAACATATTGTGCATCGACATCAGAAATGAAAATATCCACACTTATTTCAAATGTTATTTTTTCTTCTGTTTTAGTTATTCCTGTTATCACACCCTTTAAATTATTGTATAAAACAGGATAGAATCTATTTAAATCATTAAACAAAATAGGATCATCTACTTTATAAGAATTTATTCCCCACTCATATCCGATATTATTGTTATCTGATTGCAAATATCTATTAATGCTATTAATTCCATATGGTCCATCATAATTTAAACATAATATAATTTCATCTTTATCGTCCTTTTCAAATATCTTTTCGTTTAAATTATATGACATATCATTATCTGCTAAATATTCAATTATATCATTATCAATATTTCTAACTTTTTGCCATAAATCTAATAAAACAGGATTTTTAGTTCTAAATGTTCCATCTAATTCTTTTATACAATTACCTGGTAACAAATCCTTGGCAAGCCTAAACCAATTACCAAATTTAATAGATTCTATTTGATAAACATCACCCACTAACAATAATAAATTATAATTTTCGTTAGTACTTAACAATATATTCATATCATAATTATCTACAGTACTACACTCATCTATAATTAATAGATCACATAGTTGTGGATTTCTTTTATACTTATCAATTGTCAAAAATTCAAAATTTTTATTATCAAGTCCTATCCTTCTTTTTAAATTTTCAACTGCAGGATTCGTCTTTGCTAAAAATACAATTTTTCTGTATTCAAAAATACTAGAAATTATTTTAATGGTTTCCGTTTTTCCACATCCAGCAGAACCATAAATTAAAGCAACTTTTGTATCCACAAACAATTCTTTACATATATCATATTTTTTTGAATCTGAAAATTCGTAATCTGTTAACATTTCCCAATCAGCGAACATATTACTATAATCATCATATCCAAATTTTGTAAATTCATTTAATTTTTGCAAAATTGATATAGTTTCCTGTTCATAACCATTTATATATATATACTTATCACTCTTAATAATTTTTCGACCTTCATGTCTAGGTAAATATAATTTTGAATTAAAAACATCTATTAGGTTATCCATATATTCTGACTCCAAATCAATATCACTTATTTTTGTATATATTTTCCCAAAACTATCAGAGTTATAACTAAGTCTCCTAGAAAATAACTCATGTTCTCTACCATTACTCTCAATGCATTGTAATAAATCACTTATATCAACTTTATGATTTGATAAAGACGATGCGTATGGCATTTCATCAAAAGGAATAGAACTCCAATTCAAATATAAATTAGACAACTTATAATTTTCACTAGACATCAGTTGTGATTTTATGACAATATTGTTAAGAGTAAATAACATATACTTCAAAATATTAGCACTGGGCTTATTTTTTAAAATTATATTTCTTGAAAGATTAAGCAAATTTAAAATGTAATTAGTTTTTGCACCTTTTATCATTTTCTCGCTAAATATGTTATATTGATTATCATTAAATTCAACTATATCTAATAGGTTAAAATTATTACTCATTAAATATTTCATTAACAAATCATACTCTCCATATCTTGAAGAAATTTTATATTCTAATCCAAATATTTTAGCATAATTATTAAACTCACATGGTCTAATAGCAATCTTATAATTATCTATAATTTTAATATTTATTTTTTTACCAAACAAATTTATAGTTCTATCAACGCTAGAAATTTTAATAGCATAATTATCCATAATTTTAATTCTACTGTAAACAATTATTCTATTAAATTTATTTATATAATCTGTCGCATCAGATAGGGTAACTTCATAAAATACATTTTTATTAATAATTATCGGTTTTACTTTTTTTACATAATATTGATTAGCTATTACACCTTTGTTTATATTAAAAGGAACTTTTTTCACATGATTACAAATTTGAAAATAATAATTTTCCATGTTTTTCTCGATATTTAAAGGAAATGAATATAAGTTTTCCAAAATATCCATATTATACTTAATTTTCATAAATTTTTTTAGTTCAATTAAATAATTAAGATATTTTATTAATACTCTTGAAGAACCATCACCATTTGGTAGAGTATGCGATGTTGATATCTGCAAAAATCCATGCAAAGCTCTTAATTCTCTCATATTAGCACAGCTTTTCATATATTTAACTGATAGTTTATTATTTTCGTGATTAAATTTTACATATCCTTTTATTTTATCAGTAATATATACTCTAAAAAAACAATACTCAACTAAATATCTAAGATTACTTAATACAGTTTTAGACAAATAATCTCTATCATCTAAATTTTCTTCTATTATTCTATTTATAACATTATTTATATCATATATTTTAGCATCTATATAATTTAAAGCTTCATCCATTCACATCAACTTCCTTTTACAACTAGTACTAAATTTGTATACTATTTTACCATAAATTTTTATTTTCTTACTAATCCAATAAGAAAATTTTCGATATTTCAAAAAAATATAATTTTTAAATCACCAATTATGGAATAAAAATTTCTTTAAAATTATACAATTATTAACAAATTCTAATTATATAATATAACTATTTTTTTGATAAAATTTAAATATTTCATTGCATAAAAAGAGTATTGATATAATTTCAATACTCTAATATAGTTAACATTTTTTATTAGTTTTTAAAACCTAATCCATTAAAGAATTTAAGGTTCCCATCTTTACCAAAAGATGCAGTTACATTGCTACTTCCATCTTCTGCTACCCAAACATATTTATTCCAAGAACTAACTTCAATAAGAGTTCCATCAACACCACCAACGGCTTTTTTAAATTCATCATAACTAATTCCATCATTAATTCTTGCTTTTATGTCTGATAAGTTATCAAGTGTTACTTTTTTATTTTTTAATTCTTTTTTATCATATTCAATTTTTATAGATACTATTTTATCATTTGAAAATGAAACAGTAATTTTTTTATCATTACCAAAGTCATATTCATACTTATCAAGTGAAGTACTTTCAAGTTTAGTAGCTTCAAATCCTACTATACCATTTAATTCTTCTAATGTATTATCTAAAGACATCTTTGTTAAACATTCATAATATGAACATTTTGATTTTACAGTTTGTTCTGTATCACTTTTTACATTATCATTTTTTACACTTGTGTTTTCTTTTGTATTTGCACACCCTACAGTACAAATTAATACAAATAAACATGTTAACCCTATTAAAATTTTATTTTTCATTTTTTTCTCCTCCTAATTCAATTATAACCTATAATACATTAATTGTATACATATTATTATTAATCCAATTTAATAACAATTATTCAAAAATTTCATCTACTTTTACACAAAAATTCATATAAAAATATTAATGAAATATTATTTCCATATTTTTTTATTAAAACTAACACATTAATATTAAAAAAATCTAGAGCTAATACTCTAAAACTAATATATATAAATCGCTACATAGCGAATATTTACCTGGCACGGAGAATATTGAAGTATTCAACCCATACCTTTTTATAAAATGAAACAGAAGTTCCACTTGCTACAAACATCATAGCGTAATAATTTATGTTTGAAAAAATCTAATTTGCCGGAAATATATTACTTTTTCTTGCAATAGATAAATCTAAAACAAAAGAATTATTATCCCTAGGTTGATTATCAACAAAGTATTTATCATATTTTTCCCTAGCAATTTCACAAGATTCATAATATTCTTTTTTTCCTAATACTGTTGATTCAATATAAACAGAATAACTATCATTGATTTTGACACCTACAAAAGCATGCCCAGGTATTAAATATATATAAGTAGATAATTTTAGTGCTTCAAAACAGCTGGCTAATAGCAAAGATAAATCAATGCAATTACCAGATTTTAAACTATAAGTATCTTTAGGATAATTAATTCGTTGAGTATGATATTGTCCTTCGGCAAAACTAGTACTTCTAATAGCATATTTCATTTCAGATAATATGTCATATATATTTTTTATTTGTGACTCAATAATATTTTGATTAGAAACATTTCCAGGCATATCCATATTTTTTGTCGCATCAGAAATTATTTTATCTACTTCCTTACAGTTAGGAGTTATCCATTTAGCTAAAAATGATCTAAAATCTATTTCAAAATCTTTTCGATTATTACTAATTTTTTCAATAAAAATATTATTAGGATATACTAAGAATAAATTTGTTTTATTACAAATCAACTTATCCTTATAATATACTTTTACATTAATATTTTTTTCACAATTTGAAGATAATGATTTAACTTTATCATCAATTAATTGTGGGGCAATATTAAAGGTTTCACACTTAAAACCTTCTACAAATACTTCCGACTCATATTTAAATGATAAATCGTACATAGATGCCTCAATTATATATTTTTTTGTTTGTGGAGTATTATTGAAAATAGAAACAGCTAAAGGAGAATAAAAATTATCATATACTTTATTAAAAGAGTCATATATACTTGAAAATATTGGAAATTTTCCAAAATTAACATTAACAATAGAAGAATCATTATTATTTAAATACAACAAATGATTTAATATACAATAATTATCATAATGAAATTGATTCTCGATATTAAAAAAATTATAATTAATTAATGATGGTGATGATAAATAATTATCATTTTCTAATGGTTCTAAAAAACAATTGATTTTCTTTTCATCAAATGGAAGTAATAATTGTATAAGTGAAGTATCTTTTATTTCTAAATCCTCAACTATACTATAAGAATAATTATGAAAATTAACTAATTTAAATGGAAACATTAATCCAAAAGGAATACACAATTTATTATCAACAGTCGAAGTTTTATTATATTCTATGTCAAAAGTTAAATCATAATCAATACTTAAATCTAAATTAGCATAAAAAGTGCTGTTTTTTCCTACAAAAAACTTTCCATGCGTTACTGGAGCAAAATTACAATTACTAGGTAAATTATATTTTTTCTTGTCATTAATATCAATTATCTCATTTTTTATAAAAGAAAAAGGTAACCATGTATCACTATGATTATTATCAATTCTGTAATCTAAATTGCAATCTGATTTTAAAAATTTAATATTAACTACTTCACCAGCCCCAAGTGTATATATTTGAAGAAAGGGAAATAAATTAGTATCATCACTTTTCCAATTGTCACTATAATATATTTCATCTTTAGATATTTGTCTTTCAATGTTATTTTTTAAATTAAATTTTATTTTAAAAGATACAAAAGTTGAACTTTTAACACTTATTTTTAAATCAAAAATATTAATAGCTATATATTCATAAATATTAGGAATAAATAGACTTTCACTAAATTTAAAAACTTTTCCACGTCCAACCTCTGTTAAAGTAATACCATCTGTTTTTATCATTTCAAATTTTTCATGTGGAAAATATGGACAAAGTGAATCACACTTTTTTAAATTTCTATTTTTTCCACAGCATAAACTGCAAATTTCGCCATTAATATTTGTACAAAATCTTTTTCCTTTAACACAATTACACATTTTACACTTCATAAAACTCCTCCATTCAGTTAAATAATATCATGCGATTTTTAAAAGATCAACACAATAGAAAAAAATATCATAATTTTAATGATATCTCAGTTATTTTAATTATAACATTTTTAATTTTCTTTATCTATAATGTTTTCTATTTCTATACCGATTTTTTCTATTACACCAACTACTAAGGCATTACCCATCATAAAGTTTCTTTTCTTTTGTGTCATGCCTGTATTTGTCCAATTATCAGGGAATCCATTTATTCTTTCACATTCAACTGGAGTTAACAATCTTGGTTTCTTAGTTTTGAAATCTTCTATAACATGAGTAGTTCTACTAACTCCACCTTCACTGGTTAACATAGTTCTAGCTGGAGCATCTAAATTATCAGGGAAAGGCATAGCACCTTCTGTATAATAATAAGGGGTACCATCTGGTTTAACTCTAGGAATTCTTTTGCTTCCTTTTAAGAATGCAAACTTTTCTACTTGTGCATCAGTTAAAAAGAATTTTTCATCAACTTCATTTTCTTCTCTAATTTTTCTTAATGGATAAATTAAGTTAAAATCAGATTTTGTTTTAACTGTATATATTCCACCATTTTTCATAACACCAGCATTATAGAATTCACATTTAAACATATTACTTACTTCAATTATATCTTTATAATCTGAAATACATGATTTAGCGATTGACTCATACGATTTTTTTATTGGAAATTGTTTAACAAATAATCCGTTTTCAAAAATTATATCGCTATCAGTTAGTTTTTGCATTTCTTTATAATAATTAGTTGATTTATGATACGCAAAAATATATGTTCTTCTTCTTTTTTGTGGCAATCCATACTCACCTGCATTAATAACTCTCCATTGGACATCATATCCATTCTCATAAAAACTTCTTAATATAATTCCAAAATCTCTTCCCCTTTGTTTAGCAGGAGATAATAATAATCTATCAACATTTTCTAATAATACAAACGGAGGTTGTTTAATTGCTAATGTTTCTTCAATAGCCCACCACAAAACTCCTTTTTTACCTTCAATTCCCTTACTGTTAGATAATGTTTGAGCCACTGAATAATCTTGACAAGGAAATCCTCCAACTAATAATGTATGGTCAGGAATTTCTTTTTTATTAACCTCAAATATATCAATATTACTTACATCTTTAAAACCAAACCTTGTCCCATAGCAATCATAAGCATCTTGTGTTTTTGTTGAAGGTTCCCATTGATTTGCCCATAGAAATTTCCAATTTCCATTTTCCGTTACTTTATCATCTTCTAATGAAACTTTATTTAACCCACATCTAAATCCGCCAACACCAGCAAATAATTCTACGCATGTCTTTTTCATTTTTGTACCTCCATTTTGTTGTTTATTAATACTAATTATATTATAATATAATTGATTAAAAAGATCAACCTTACTAGAAAATATTATACTAAATTTTCTAGAGAAGATCAACATTTCTATATTAATATTTTATATTATTTTTGAAATTAAAACAAGATCAAAAGGAGAAATTTATGAAAAAAGGTAGATTATATAATAGACAAGAAATTGAACTAATATCTAAATCAGCAATTGGCAAATCAATTAATGATATTTTGAATGAAGAAATAATTACTATAGAAAATAAAGACGCCAATAAAGGTGGATTAGGTCAATTGGTTGAAAAATATTTATTTGGTATGGATAACAATAATGATTCAGAACCAGATTTTATGCCAGCAGGAATTGAACTAAAGGTAACCCCATATAAAAAAATTAAAAACGGTAAATTATCTGCTAAAGAAAGATTAGTTTTAAATATTATAGATTACATGACTGAATATAAAAATGATTTTAGAAGTAGTCATTTTTGGTATAAAAACAATAAAATACAGTTACTATGGTATTTATGGGAAGCAAATAAAGATAAAAAAGATTTAATAATTACACACGAACAATTATTAGAATTAGAAAAAAATGAAGACTTAAAGCAAATAGAAGAAGACTGGAATTTTATTATTCAAAAAATCAAAGATGGCAAAGCTCATGAAATATCAGAAGCAGACACTATGTATTTGGGAGCATGTTCTAAAGGAGCTAATTCATCTTCAACAAGAGAGCAACCATTTAACGATATTCCTGCTATGCAAAGAGCCTTTTGCTTTAAAAATTCTTATATGACTCAATTAGTTCGAAAATATATTGGAGATTATTCAAATGTTGAAAAAGTACTAAAAAGAACAACCAATACATTTAATGAATTTATTGAAGGCGTGGTCAATAAATATAAAGGTAAAACACAAAAGGAACTAATGAATGAATTTGAATTAAAATCTAATGCTAAAAATATAAATAACATAATCATAAGTAGAATGTTTAATGTTAAAAGTAAATTAGCAGAAACAGAAGAATTTCAAAAGGCAAAAATTATTCCTAAAACAATTAGAATTGAAGAAAATGGAAGAATTAAAGAGTCAATTTCATTTCCATATTTTAAATATACTGAATTAGTTAAACAAGATTGGGAAACTTCTGATTTAAAAGAAGAACTTGAAACAACAAAGTATATGTTCTTTATATTTAAAATGGATAATGGAGAATATGTATTTAAGGGAATTAAATTATGGAATATGCCTGAAATGGATATTGAAACATCTGTTATGGAAATGTGGAAGAAAACTTACAATACTATTAAAAGTGGTAATATAGTTAAATCAATTGAAAACGGGTATAGAACAACTAACTTTGTTGGTATGAGTGAAAATCTTGTATGTCATGTAAGACCACATGGGAGAAATGCAAAAGATGTGTGTAAATTACCGGTTCCTGATAAATTAACAGGTGCAACAGAGTATACAAAACATTGCTTTTGGATTAATAATACTTATATAAAAGAGATATTCAAAGAATTTATATAGACTGGTAAAAATGAGAAATTATTTTGATTAAAATTTTAAAACAAAATTTTCAAATCAAATAATGAGTATACAAAAAGGATACCAATGGTTAATAAAAGAAATGGAAAGTGAATATGAATATCCATTAAACGATTGTATTACTTTTGATGAATATTTTTCTATATTATATAAATATAATCAACACTTTGATTATTTCATAAGGATATATGAAATAGATACTTCAAAATTAATTATTAAAAATAAATATAAGATAAATAAAAATTTTAACGATTCTGAGGTATACATATTTTTTATACAATACTCTATATTTTAGTGAAATAATATATCTACTTAATTTTTTTATTATTCTTCATTATTTTCATCTATAATATTATAAATTTTGAATTTAATATAATCATCGTAAACTAATAAATCATTTTTCATTTATAATAAAAAAATTCCATTACTTTTCAGCAAATGGAATTTTTTAAAATATATTATAATTTCAATACTTTTCTCAAAAGTTCGAAAATATTTACAAATGGCAGGGGATGAGAGAATCGAACTCCCAACAAAAGTTTTGGAGACTCCTATTATACCATTTAACTAATCCCCTAAATCGGACAAATTAATAATATCATATTTTTTTTATTTTATCAACTAATTTTGATACTCTTTTGCATATAATATATGGGAGGGTTTATTATGGCTATTGTTGCATATAATACAAAAGAACTTGATTTACTAGCTAGACTTATGAGAGCAGAAGCTACTGGTGAAGGTAATCTTGGAATGCTTATGGTTGGTAATGTTGGAATAAATAGAGTTATAGGAAACTGCTTAGATTTTAAAAATATAACTAGTATTTATCAAATGGTATATCAAGATCCAGGAGGATTTTCTGGAACAGATAGTCCACTTTTTTATAGTTCATCAAGTACTGCAGAAAAAAATCTTGCTAAAAGAGTAATAAATGGTGAATACTTTCATCCTGCGACTAATGCACTTTGGTTTTATGCACCAGGATCTGGTAATTCATGTAAACCAACATGGTTTAATCAAAAAAATAGTGGAAGATATAAAAATCATTGTTTTTATGTTCCTAAAAAAGGAGTTTGTAAAGACTTATACTAAAAATACCAATGCTTTTACACATTGGTATTCTTTTTTATTTGAAGTTCATCGCCAACTCTAAGTACATCTGATTTTAAGTTATTTAACTGTTTAATATCATTTATTGTTGTATTATAATCTCTAGCAAGGTTCCATAAACTATCCCCTCTTTTAACAATATAAACTATAATATCATTACCTGTTTCAATTCCAGTTGGAATAGTAAGAACACTTCCTACGGTCAATATATCACTTGTTAAATTATTTTTGTTTTTAATATCATCTATACTAACATTAAATATTCTTGATATTGACCATAGTGTATCTCCATTTTTAACTACATAAGTATTTTCTTCATTAATTATATCATCTTCTGAAGGTGTTACTATAGTTGTAGAAGATGGTATATTTATAATTTGACCTATACTTAATAAATCACTAGTTAAATTATTAACTTTCATTAAATCATTAACATTAACTCCATATTGTCTTGCGATTGAGTATAAACTATCTCCTCTTTTAACTACATATGATATATTTGTATCTTCTGCTTTATAATATTCTGGTACTCTTAAAGTTTGACCTACATATAAGATATTACTTTTTAAATTGTTTAATCTTTTTATTTCATTTACATTAGTATTAAATTTTTTAGCAATATTCCATAAAGTATCTCCTTTTTGCACAGTATAAGTAATAGATGAAATACTTTCACCATATGGAATATTTTTATATTCAGCAACTGCTTTTACAACTGCTTCAGCATATTTTTCCCAATTATTTTTTATTCTTTCTGCATCACCCTTATTATCAAGAAATCCATATTCAATAATTATTGGTTCTGTTACACCTGTATTCCTGTGGATAAAATAATAATCCTTACTATTATCACTTGGTAATCTTCTTTGATATGCTTTTCTTATAGATTGACCTTCTTTACTTAAATTTTCAAGTATTAATTTTGATAGTGTATCATTATTTCTAAGAGCGTATATAACTTCTGCTCCTGATGAGCCACCTGCATTTAAATGATTTGATATAACAAGTACATCAGGTGAATTACCATATGCATTTAATATTCTGTTAACTCTTTCTGTTGGAGTTACTGTTTCATCAGTACTCCTAACAAGCGTAGAATTTGCACCTAATTCATTAAATCTTCTATTTAAATAATCAGCAAATTTTAAAGTGTATTCCTTTTCAACAAGTCCATTTCCACTAGTTCCAGGATCACTTCCACCATGTCCTGCATCTACAACAATCTTCACATTATTATTCATAAAATCTCTCCTCAAATTATTTTATGATAAATACCCAAATGTGTTATTGTTTATTTTACTTTAAATATAAAATTTTTTAGGTAGATAAATTATTACAATAATATATAATGTTAACATATTTAATTACTTTTAATAAATTTACTTCAGTTTTCTAACTCATTAATTATCATAAATAAGTTAACTTATTTAACTTTACTATCTTCTGTTAAAAGTTTGAAATAACTACCTTTCTTATTAATTAATTCTTTATGGGTTCCTTGCTCAACAATTTTACCCTTATCAAGATATAAAATTTGAGAACATTCTTTAATTGTAGATAATCTATGTGCAATTATAAATGAAATTTTATTTTTAGTTATTTCATCTATAGCATTTCTAATTAACATTTCAGATTTATAACTTAACGATGCTGTTGCTTCATCCAAAATTATTATTTCAGGATCTTCTACCATTACTCTAGCAAAATTTAATAATTGCTTTTCTCCTGTTGATAACAAATCAGTATCAGAAGTAATAAATGTATCATATCCATTTTCTAAATTTATTATTTTGTCATGTATTTTCAGTTTCTTACAAATATTAATTATTTCTTCTCTACTTACATCATTATTAACATAATTTATGTTATCTAATATTGTTCCATCAAAAATAACAACATTTTGCATTATGTACCCTATTTTAGATCTTAAACTTTCTAAACTATAGTTTTTATAATTCTTTTCATTAATTAGAATCTCTCCACTACTTAAATCATAAAACCTACATATTAAATTTACTAGACTTGTTTTACCACAACCAGTTTTTCCTATTAATGCAATCTTGTCTCCTTTATTAGCTTCAATATTAATTTTTGTTAAAATCTTATTTTTATTGTCATAACTAAAGTCAACATTATTAAACTTTATTTTTTTTATAGCATCTATTTCTTCTCCTATTTTAATATTTTCTTCTTCTCTGTTTAATAAATCCATTATTTTGTTATAGGATATTCTACCCAAATTTCTAATCTGAAATCCTTCTATAACCCATTTAGCATATGTTTCTGGACTTGAAATATATCTTACTAAAACTGTAAGTGCTCCATAAGAAATTAAACCATTTACTACTCCAATACTACCATAGCATACATTAAATACAATAATAAATGAAATAATAAATTCATATAAATATGTATAAGTTCTAATATTTTTTTCTAATTTATTTGTAACATCATTATATTCTTTAATTAATTCAGACAATTCTTTCATTCTTTGGCTTTCAATTAATAAAGTCTTTATAGTTGAAAATCCATATATTTGATCATTAGACCAATTCAATATTTTAGCATTAATTTTTCTTTTCAATTTTGTATATTCAATAGATTTTTTATTAAATACATATGTAATTATAAAACCAAAAATATAAATAAAAAGTGCTACAATCATTATCGGAACATTTAAATACATTAATATAAAAATTGTTCCTAAAAGTCTTACAATACCACCACAGTAAGAGCGTACTACTCCATTACTATAGAATCTTGCCATTTCTTTTGTATCATTTAATATATTTTCCAAAACTTCTCCTGTTTTAATTTGATCAAGTTCACTCTCTTTTAAATCTTGGATTTTAAAATATATTTTTTCTCTATAATCTGCTTCCAATTCCTTTATAAAAGATTCACTATTTATATCTTCAAAAAAAGTAGTAATCGCCCTGAAAATATTTACACAAAAATATATAACGGATAATATTATTATTAGTTTTATATTTTTACTTGGAATTGCATATTCAACCATTACAATAGTAAAACTTATAAAAATAACCACCATTATACTAGTTAGGAACCATCCAATAGCAGTATTTCTTGCTTGCTTTTTGTAATTATTATAAATACTTTTTAACATATTAATCCTCCTCTAATATAACGTTATCATCTACATCAATAAGCTTACTATAATTTGGATTTTTAAGTAAATTTGAATGAGTATCATAAATAACATTGTTATTATCAATAAATAATACATGGCTACATTTTTCTACTACATTTCTATCATGTGAAATAATAATTGTTCCTTTATTCATTTCAATTAAATTGTTTAATATTTCCAATTTAGTAGCGTTATCCAATTTTGATAAAGAATCATCAAAAATAATATATTCAGTATTCATTGCTAATGTACGAGCTATGGCAATTCTTTGTTTTTGACCTCCTGAAATATTACTTCCATTATTTTCAAGAATATGATTATATTTATCATCAAATTCTTCAATATCTTTTCCTAAACAAGATATTTTACACAATCTAGTAATATCATCATCTGTCAAATTTTTATTTGTTACATTAATATTATTTTTTATTGAATCATTAAAGATATAAGTATCTTGTAATACAATTCCTACATATTTTCTAATAGACTTTTGATTAACTTCTTTAATATTTGTATTACCGATATAAATATTTCCAGTATAATTATAAAAACCTAATAAAGTTTTAGCAATCAAAGTTTTTCCACTACCATTATCCCCTATAATTGCAATATTCTCGTTTTTCTTTAATTCAAAATTTAAATTTTTAAGATAAATTTTGTTATTAATAATAATTGAAACATCTTTAAAAATAATATTTCCATCTAGTATTTTTAATTTTTTACTATTATCTTCTTCAATAACATTCATCAAGCTATTTAATTTTTTATAAGCTACCAAAAAATTATTTAAATTTTGCAATTTTACTACTGAATTATAAATATAAGTAGTTATTTGTGTTGAATAAGTAATCAATAACATAACACCAACTAATGTTAAATCTCCTTTAACTACTAGAATCCCACCAACAAGTAAAATAAATGGTTCTTTAAAATTTCTTAATGTATGTGTAGTAATACCATATATTACATTAATTTTTGCTAATTTTATATCATTTATCTTATATTGATCATTATCCTTTTTAAATTCTAATTTCTCATCATCTTGTCTATTAAAAGCTTTTAACATTTTAGAATTTATAATTGAATTAGTTGTTTTTTTTATTACAATTTCATTTTTATCAACAATGTCTTCGACTAATGGTTTAGAAATTTTAAAATACCATAATGATAATAATATAATTAATAAGCATATTACAAATATAAATACTCCAATTAAAGAACTTAGTTTTAATATTTCATTAATTGAAAATCCAATTATAAAAAGTGTATCTAAAAAAAGACTAATTATAGAATTAAAAAAATCTGAATAAACTTCAGCATCATTATTAACTCTTTGAGTAATATCTGATTTTTTTATTTTACTGTAATTTAAATATTCAATATTTGGAATATGGTTTAAAACTGATTGTTTAATATTTTCATTTATCTTTAAATTAAATATTGTTCCCATTTTACCTTTTATATATGAAACAAAAAAAATACATGCATTAATTAAAATTAAAAAAATTGTTAATACTAATATTTTTGATTGCCACGAATCCTTATAGAAAAAACAAGATATATAGCTAGGAATTACACTTTCATTTTTATATATTACACCATCAAGAGCATATTCTACAAATTTTGGTATAATTACAACTAATTTAGAATAAATAATACTTAATACAATTACAAGTATTATATAAACAAAAGTACCCTTTAGACTTATTTTTAGAAAATTTTGCTTTTTCACTATACATCACCACTATATATAATTATACAACAAAAAAAACATTTTTTTAGTACATAACTTAATGATTCTGATAGAAATGTTATAAACATAAATTAAAATTAGCATCCTTATTCTCTTGATAAATACCCAAATGTGTTATTGTTTATTTTACTTTAAACGAAAAAAGCAGACTTATTTAAAAGATAAGAAGATAATTACTAATGAATAAAGAAAATGACCTAAGATATAGAATTATTGCAAGGAATTTGAAAACAAATGATACAATATCATTAAATTTATAAAAACTTATCAATAAAAAAAGACTAGTTATTTTTCAAACTAATCTCCTCATCAAATTACTATTTTATACTTTTTCAGTTTACAGATAAACATGCATGATCAATTGTACCGGTAATAAGACTACTTACTTTAGCAACAATTAGTTCAGGATTTTCATGCATTCCATTATCTATCCAATTTAAAACTATAGAAACAAAAGAATATTTATAAAAATCTGTTATAAATTTTTTATCTTCTTCTCGCAAGTTTTTACCTTTAGATTTTTCAACTATTTCATTATATATTATAGGATACACTAATCTATACAAATTACTTCTTAATACTTCTACAGAAACAGAATTGTAAATATTATTTATAAAAATTTTTTCTTGTTCCATTATTTTAAAAATAAGTAAAAATTTATCTTTCCATTTTTCACATTCATCTTTTTTCTCTAATAAATTATCAACTTCATCTATACAAATCCACTCAATTAAATCTCTTATATCTTGAAAATGATAATAAAATGTTTGTCTATTTATATCACATTTATTTGCAATATCATTAACAGTTATTTTATTAAAAGGTTTTTCTTTTAATAAATCTTTAAACGTATATGCTATTGCTTTCTTTGTAGTTAAACTGCTCATTATTTATCACCTATAATATAATTAAACTAATTAACAATTTTATTATTTAAGGAATTCTATTACAACTCTATTTGTGAATCATATTTATTTCTAAAAAAATCAACTATTAAAGTTGATCACAATTATTATTTTGATATTTCAATACACAAAAAACTATTTTATTTATTTTTTTTACACTGATCTATAAAATACCTAAATATATTATTCATATTAGTATCAATTTTGTATAAACTTTCCGGATGAAATCTAACACCAATATAAAATTTTTTATTTTCACTTTCTACAACATCAGGATAACTATCTTCATCAGTTGCTGAAACTTGTAATAATGGATACTTTTCTAAGATATTTTTATGTCTTGAGTTAACTTTTATTCTATTTTCTTTTACTATATCGTAAAACTTAGATGGATATTCAATATTTATATAATGTACATATTCTTCATTTGGTTTATTATGATTTTCTGGATTATCTACAGATTTAATTGTTCCATTAAGTGCATAAGCAATACAATTTTGACCAGCACATATTCCTAAGCATGGAATATTATTATCATAACAATACTTTGCAATAAATGACTCATATGCTTCATTAGTTATACCACCTTGTAAGATAATTCCATCACATAATTTAATTTGACCAATTATGTCACTTTTTAATAATTTATCTTCAAGCTGCATCCAATTATTTTCACAATAAAATAATTCTTCATTTGGAGATAATATTCCTATAGCAAGTGCACCATTATCAAATATTGCTTGTTTAACCTCATCTCTTATATAAGAATCTGTTCTCTTTTTATCAGATATATAATGTTTTCCAACTATACCAATTATAACTTTATTTGCCATAAATTTTCACTCCAATTTTTTATTTGAATACTTCCAATATTTTCAAAATTCAATTTTTGATAATAATTATTTAATTTTTTATTATCAGAAACACAATCTAATCTTAAATACTCTTTTTTATTTTTTTTAGCCTCTTTTTGTGCAAAATCAATCATTATCTTTCCTAGACCATTTTCACCTATTTTCGCTACAAAATGATGAATATAATATGCTTTTACATTATCACAATCAGACCAATAATCGTAATCCTTTTCTTTAAGCAAAAAACCACCTACAACAACACCATCTTTTTTTGCTACAAATAATTTATTTTCTTTCATTTGTTTTTTAAAATATGACACATCAAATCTTACTGGATACGAATGAATTTTCCATTGATTTATTTTATTATCTTCAAACCATTTACATCTTGAAAGAATTATTTTGTGATATTCTTCTAAATCATCTTCTTTAGCTTTTTCAATATTATACATCTTATTTTTCTCCCTTACTAACCTATATTATAAATTATAACAATAAAAGAAATTGATAGAATTAAAAGTAATGACATAACATAATTCTGCAATTAAAAAAATAATATAGTTTTTAGAAACTGTATTTAATAATACAGATATGAATAGTAATAAGTTTTACAGAATTTAAATTGCCTATTTTTCTTACTATTTTTACTAAAATAAGTTGGAAATTATTCCAACAATTGTACTTATTGCATCTATTGAATTTATTTGAGAAGCTGACAAATTTTTAACAGTTGTTAAAAACAATGTATTTATAGCAATCAAAATATTAAATCAGCAGTAAGTCCGTAAAATATAGATATATATTAATACTTCTATTTAATTTTTTATAATTTACATTATCAAAAAAAACTACTCCTTATTACATATAATTATACCATATCATATTAAGATTTTTTTAGTATTTTTTTCTTACTATTCTTTTGTCTTAATACTTCATAATCACCCGTTTTACTATAAACTTTATATCCGTGTTCTAATCTCCATGCTCTTCTTTCTTCAGCTGGCATTTGATATACTTCTTCTGCTATATCAATATGTAATATACCATCTAAATGATCAATTTCATGTGATAATACAGTTGATTCAAATCCTTCAAAAGTTTCTTGTTTTTTATTACCTTCTACGTCATAATATTCTAATTCTATTTTATAAGGTCTTAAAACTCTTCCAACATTATCTAAGCAACTAACACACGCTTCCCAATAATCAGTTAATCCTTCTCTATTTATTATAACAGGATTTATTAATACTTTTGCTTCATTATAATTTTCTTCTTCCTCGCTTACAGTATTAGATTGAATCTTATTTATAATATCTAAATTAGTATTTTTTAAATATACCATTCTTTTAGGTATACCAAGTTGAACAGCAGCCATTGCCATTACCGCATTTTCTTTACAATACTCATCTAATACACTTATATCGCTCATTAATTCTTCATCATTTTTAATATCAACTTCTTTTGATATTTGTCTTAAATATTCTTCATTATCCTCTATTGTAATTGATTTTATTTTTTTCATTTTTATTTCCTCCATATTATTATCTTATGATTACACGTATGTCTATCAATAGCAAAAAATAACTATTTCTAGTTATTTCTCTTCAGCTGCTTTAAACCCACAATCTAAACTTACTTGTACATTATAATTATTTTTACCATATGGACTAGTTGGATAAATTATTACCATAGTATTTGTTTTATCACAAGCCTTATCACCATTTTTAAAATTCCTTATCTTATTAGAAAAATCTTCACTATATTTTTCAAGTTCTGTTAAATTAAATTTTAAACCAATTGTTTCATATTTTTGTAAAAATTCCTTTGTTTCATCTAAGTTTTTACCACTTGAAACTGATGGATAATAATAACTCATATATATTTCATTACCCATATTTGTTAAATCATTTACTATTTTTTCTTCTTTTGAAAGTCTTAAGTCCTTAGTAAAGAACCATATTAATAATCCAACTACTATTAATAAAATTAATAATAAAATAACAAATAATATTTTTTTACTCTTTTTCATTTTATTCTCCTATTCAATTATAAAGTCTTCACTTTTATGAGGTTCTTTAAATAATAAACCTTCATAATTTTGTTGTCTTAATACTTCATATATAACTATTGCTGCACAATTTGATAAATTAAGTGCTCTTACTTTATCTGTCATTGGTATTCTCATACATCTATCTAAATCTTCTCTTAATATTTCTTTTGGAATACCTGTACTTTCTTTTCCAAATATTAAGTATATATCTTCTTTAGTATTAGAGTAATCAAATGAAGTATGAGGCTTTTTACCATATCTTGTAAAATAGTAATATGTTCCTTTGTTTTTTGATTTAAAATCTTCAAAATTTTCATATACTTCATAGTTTAAATTTTCTATATAATTTACAGCACTTCTTTTTAAATGACTTTCATCTAAAGAAAAACCTAATGGTTTAATTAAATGTAATTTAGTATTAGTTGCGACGCATGTTCTCATTATATTTCCTGTATTACCAGGTATTTCTGGCTCAAATAAAACTATATTATTCATATTAGTAATTTTCTTTTAATTCTTCGAAATAACTTTGTGGATGAGCACATACTGGGCAAACTTTTGGAGCTTCATCTCCTACATAAACATATCCGCAGTTACGACAAATCCAAACTGTTTCTTCTCCCTTTTTAAATACTAAATCATCTTCTATATTACCAATTAATTTCATATATCTTTCTTCATGTCTTTTTTCTATTTTTCCAACTTCTTCAAATAGTTTTGCAATTCTATCAAAACCTTCTTCTTTTGCTTCTTTTGCGAATGTAGCATACATATCTGTCCATTCATAGTTTTCACCTGCGGCAGCATCTTTTAAATTTTCCATTGTACTTGGAACGCTTCCATTATGTAATTCTTTAAACCATATTTTAGCGTGTTCTTTTTCATTACCTGCAGTTTCTTCAAATATTGCTGCTATTTGTTCATATCCTTCTTTTTTTGCTTTTGAAGCATAGTATGTATATTTATTTCTTGCCTGACTTTCTCCTGCAAATGCTGCAAGTAAATTTGCTTCTGTTTTACTTCCTTTTAATTCCATAATTTTTACCTCTCTTTCATAAATAATTATACAATATTTTTATATTTTTTTCTATCCATTTATCTTAAAATTTCTACATTATCTCCTGTGCTTAACTTATATTCTTTTGAATCTACTGTATCAATATGAAGTTCTGGATAATCCCCCATACTTATTTTTATATGTACATTATTAAGAATAGTATTATCACTTAGTTTAACACTAACTATATCATCATTTTTAAAGCCTTCTTTTTCTGAAATTTCTTTAGTCATATGAATATGTCTATTTGATAATATTGCACATTTTCTTTTTATTGAACTTTTTTCTGATTCAATAATTATTTCTTCAGCGTTAGTTAAATCTCCTGAATTTCTATATGGAGGATTAATACCTAAAACACTCGCATCTTCTTTTGATATTTCTACTTGTGTATATGTTCTTTCTGGTCCAATTACTCTTACATTTTCTATTTTTTTATCACCATTTATTAAATTAACTGTTTCAAAACATGAATAATTATTATCTTGTGATAATCTTCTTTTTTCTCTTAAAATATAATCGTCGCCAAATAAAATATTTTTATCTTCCATACTTAAGTGTATATGTCTATTTGATACACCAACTTTTACTTTCATATATTTCCTCCTAATATAATTATATACGAATATTTTACTTTTTCAAATAATATAATTTTGTAGAAAGGATGAATTTTATGAATAACAATGGATATTATACTGGTTATCAAAATACCAATATAGGAACTAGTTCTGGTTATCCTAATCAGCAATACGCTCCAACAGTTGGTACAACAGAATTTCCTATGGAACAATCTTATGTTGAAAACATTTTAAGATTAAATAAAGGAAAATATGGTAAATTTTATGTATCATTCCCAGATTCAATTGAATGGAAAGATAAAATATTTACAGGTGTTGTTGAACAAGCAGGAAGAGATCATTTAATAATAAGTGATCCATCTACTGGAAAATGGTATCTTATATTAATGATTTATTTAAATTATGTAGAGTTTGAAGAGAATATTAATTATAGTCCTGATTTTACTTTAAAAGGATTGTAATATTCTTTTTATTTTGCTATAATTTTTTTATAGTAGAAGGTGAATATATGAAAGCAAGTGTTATTATTTTAATTATAATTGTAGTTCTTTTTTTACTATTTATTGCTTTTAGCATTATATATAATAAATTTCAAGATTACATTATAAGAATTAATGAAGTTGAAGGAAAAATTGATGAAGCAATTAGAGAAAAGTTTGATATTATTATTAAATTAAACAATATTATAAAAGAAAAAATAAAAACTAAAAAAGTATTAGTTGATGATATTTCTAAGTTAAAAGATAAAAAGATAAGTAGTTTTGAAATTGATAGAAAATTAGTTGAAGCACTTAATAAAATTAACTTTGTTAAAAGTCAATATACTGAACTTGAAACTGATGAGGATGTTATTAAATTAACTTATGATATTGAAGATATTGATGAATCACTTAGAGCTTTTAAAAAATTCTATAATGAAACTATTGTATTTTATAACAAACTAATTAGAAAGTTTCCTTATAATATAATTGGTAAAATACTTAAATATAAAGAAAAAACATTCTTTGATGGCAAAGATATGAATGATGATGATATTAAAGATTTTAAACTATAAAAAAGATGCAAGATATGTTCTTGCATTTTATTTTACCATTTTATTTCTTCCATATTATTTTTCTTTAAAAATTCATTAGTTCTTGAAAATGGTTTTGAACCAAAGAATCCATAATTAGCGGAAAATGGAGATGGATGAGCAGATTCTATTATTAAATGTTTTGGATTTGTAATAAATTTCTTTTTTTCTCTTGCATTATTACCCCATAATATGAACACAACTGGTTCATTTTTTTCATTTAATTTTTGTATTACAACATCTGTAAATTCATGCCATCCTAAATTTTTATGTGAATTAGGTTTATCTTTTTCCACAGTTAAACCTGTGTTTAAAAGCATTACACCTTGTTTTACCCATGGAGTTAAATCACCATCATTATAGTCTTTTTCTATACCTAAATCACTATATAATTCTTTATATATATTTTTTAGTGATGGAGGAAGTTTACTTGATAATGTTGAAAATGCAAAACCATGTGCTTCTCCTACTCCATGATATGGATCTTGTCCTAATATAACTACTTTTACATCTTTATATGGTAGATGGAAAGCATTAAATATTTGTTTTTGTGGTGGAAAAATATCCTTTGTTTTATATAGTTCTCTAAGTTCATATAAAATCGTCATAAAATATTCTTTATGTATTTCACCTTTTAGAATATCATCCCAGTCATTATTAAAAAGCATTACTATCACCTTTATAATTATATCATAAGATTAAAAAAATGAAGAAATAATTCTTCATTTGCTTATGCATTATAGGCTAATTTTTTGTTTTGTTCATTTAATTTTATCTCTTCATTAATAAGTAAATTTATATTTTCAGCCGCAGCATTTACAAAATCAACTAAACTAATAGTGACATTATTCTTTTTTAATAAATCATACACATCACTTTTTATATCTACTGATGCACTATTTTCAAATACATTAAATACATATAGTGGATTATTTTTTAAAATGTTATCTGAAAATTCTTTACCAAACATTCTATAATTAAATATAACTTTTTCAATTATTTTTACAATGTAAGCAGTTTTCTTATTATCAACATCAAATCCATTTTCGCTTAAATAATTTATTATTTTTTCTTTTGTATTATATTTTTCTACTTCTAAAAGTGCTTTTGCTTCTCTTTTTTTATATTCTTCATATTCTTTCATTCTCATAAAAATACCTCTTTCTCTTTTTTTAGTCGCAGAATTAATTATATACTTTTTGTAAATAATGTCAAGAATATATTGTTATTTATAAAAAAATATATAAAATATTCAATTTATGGTATATAATAATATTGTAGGTGGTTAGATGATAGATAAAAATGAATTAATTACTGATAAGGCTTTAGAATTTGCTAGAGAAAAACATAAAGGTCAAATGAGGAAAAATAATACTCCTGTAGAATATATTACTCATCCTATTAATGTTGCGAATTTAGTAAAAAAATATGCAAATAACAAAGAAAATATTGATGACTTAGTTTCATCGGCATATTTGCATGATACTTTAGAAGATACAAATACTACTTATAAAGAACTTATATGTAATTTTGGAAATTTAATATCTAATCTAGTAAAGGAACTTACAAATAATGATGTATTAAAAAAAGAAATGGGTAAAACTAAATATTTATCTATGAAAATGACAAGTATGAGTGATGATGCATTAATTATTAAATTATGTGATAGACTTGATAATGTGTCTAGCCTTTATGATACGAATAAGGCTTTTATAGATAAGTACTTAAGAGAAACTATTTCAATACTTAATTATATTATAGATAATCGAAGTTTAAATGCTATTCATTTAAATATAATAAGTGATATTAATAAAGAAGTTAATAATGTTATAAAGTGTTGTGCTGTGGATAATGTTATGACTAATAATATATTTATACTAAAGAGAAAAGAAGCTACACAAATGTAACTTCTTTTATTTATGATATGATTCATTATTATTTATTTTATATGCTCTATAAATTTGTTCTAAAAGAATTAATCTAAATAATTGATGAGGAAAAGTCATTTTTGAAAATGATAATTTAAAATTACTCATCTTTTTTATTTCATCTGATATACCATATGATCCACCTATTATAAAACATATATTACTATTACTTATTTGAATTTCATCTATTTTTTTTGCAAACTCTATACTTGAAAGTTCCTTTCCCTCTATTTCCATTGTAATAATATAATCTTTTTCACTTACATACTTTAATATACTTTTCTTTTCTGTTTCAAGTGTTTTAGTTATATCAAAATTTTCATCAGGAACTTCTATTAAATTTATTTTAGTGTATTTACTAAGTCTTTTTAAATATTCATTTATCGCATCTGTTAAATATTTTTCTTTTATTTTTCCAACAGTTATTATTTTTATCATACTTCTATAACTTCCGTTGCTTCATTTTGTTTAGCAATTAATACATCATCAAATTTCATATCATTTTTAGATAATTCTTCATTAAATGTTTCAATTACTTTTTCATATGAATTATTGTGTTCACTAATATGCGCAAAAACTATTTTCTTAGTATTATCACCAATAAATTTACATAAGTAATCACTTGCTTGTTTATTTGATAAATGGCCTTTATCTCCTTGTACTCTTTGCTTTAAATAATATGGATAAGGTCCATCCATAAGCATTTTTATATCATGATTACTTTCAAGTACATATAAGTTATTGTTTGATAAAATTTTAAAATATTTTTGATTAATATATCCAGTATCTGTTATATAAACCGTTGATGAATTATTATTTGTAAGTACAAATCCTATTGATTCTTCCGCATCGTGTGATGTTTTAATTACATTTACAGTTAAATCATCAATTATAGCTTTTTTATCTTCATAATATTCATATCTAAAATTTCCAAGTTCTTTTTCCAAAACATTTTTCATGTCTTCTGTAACTAAAATAACTGGATTATATCTTTTTATAAATACTTTTAATCCTTTTATATGATCTGCGTGGCTATGTGTTATTAGAATATGTGATATTTCTTTAACATCTACATTTAAGTTATTTAATGCATTTTCTACATATGAAGTAGTTGTTCCAAGGTCAATTAATATTTTTACTTTATCTGTAATAACAAGGGTACTATTACCCTTGCTTCCAGATGATAATACACATACTTTCATTATCTATAAAGTGTTAATGGGTTTACTGATCCACTAGGCATATTGATTTGGAAATGTAAGTGAGTACCTGTAGAACTACCACTATTACCCATGTATCCTACTATTTGACCTTTTGAAACATGCTGACCTACTGAAACTCTTATATTACTTCCCATAATATGTGAATATATAACTTCCATACCATTAGAATATTTTACTCTAACAGCATTACCATATCCACCACCACATTTGCTACCATAATAACCTCTATCAGCACAATTATTAGTAACTGCAGAAACTGTTCCTTCACCTATTGAATATATTGGAGAACCAAATCCACAACCAGATATATCTATACCTGCATGTAAACGTCCCCATCTAAATCCATAATAACTCGTTATTATGTAAGGAGAAATTGTTGGCCATCCCCAGCTTCCTGTTGTAACTGCAGGAGTTCCTCCTCCAGTATAATTTGAACCATAACTCTTTGTACCTTTTAATACAACTTTATCTATAGGTTCTTTTATTGTTGTTACATTTGTTATAACAGCGGGTTGTGCTTCACCATTAACATATTTAATTTTTTCTGTAACTCTTTGAGTTCCAACAACACCTTCTGTTTGTACTTTAGTTTGACCAGAATATATACTAGAATCTTCTTTTTCCACAGTATTAAATGGTTTATCCATATCTTCTACAATGTGTTTTTCAACAACAATACTAAATATTGGATCAATAAGTGCAATACTAACTTTTTGTCCTACACTTAATAGATTATTACTACTTGTAAATTCAGGATTAACTATTAAAAATTCCTCTACACCAAGTTTATTATTAAATGCAACTGTTTCAATTGTATCTCCTGGTTTAACAGTATATTCTTCATCTTTATCAAGTGAACCAAATAATAAATATTTAGTAAGTGTATCTACATCAGTAAATATAACTTCGTCTGTTGATAAATATGCTTCTGTTATTGTTATTTTTTCTTCTATTTCAATATTTTCTATTAAACTACCTGTCGTTTCAATTGCTTTTTGAGTATCATTTTTATAATCACTGATTTCTTTACTACTTACAAATGCCTTCAAAACTTTATTAACGGCTTTATCAAACATATTTTTTTTAAGTACATTTACTTTTATCTCTTTATCATCATCTGATTTAATACTTACAACATAACCTTTAATTGTAAAACTTTTGCTTTCCTTTATTTTTTCATAAATTTCTTTTTCTGATAAAATTTTTGCATTGTGTGTAACACATTTTTCTATATCAATTCCATTTGGTATATATACTTTATCAACATTAAATTCATCTTTTAGTTCTTGTTGTTCTTTATCAATATATTTTTCAAGAGAACTTTTTGAATTTACTGCACCAACTAATTTTCCATCAAGATATACATTATATACTTCTTCTATGCTTTCATCTGCTTTACTTGAAAAGCTTGTTATTACGATAATAATAAATGAAATTAATATTGATAAAATAACGGGTAAACTTTTTTTAAATTTACTCATCACACTTTCCCTCCTACTCCTCTTCTTTACTATAATTTGAGAAAGTACTAGTATTTTTCTTAAATAATAATTCTATTGTAGCAGTTGGACCATTACGGTGTTTAGCCACAATAAATTCACTAATACTTATATTACCATCCATTCTAGCTTCTTTATTATAATAATCATCTCTATATAGGAATGCAACTATATCGGCATCTTGTTCTATAGAACCTGATTCTCTTAAGTCACTCATTATTGGACGTTTATCATCTCTTCCTTCAACAGCACGTGATAACTGTGCAAGCGCAATTACTGGTACACCAAGTTCTAGTGCCATCATTTTTAAACTTCTTGATATTTCTGATACTTCTTGTTGTCTATTTCCAGCATATTTACTACTACCTGAAATAAGTTGTAGGTAGTCTATGATAACTATTCCAAGACCTTCTTTTGATGTTGAAAGTCTTCTACATTTACTTCTTATTTCACCAATAGTTATACCTGGAGTATCATCTATATATATATGAGTATCAGCAAGTTGACTAATTCCTTCACTTAACTTTCTCCAGTCATTATTATCAAGTCTTCCTGTTCTAAGCTTAGAGCCTTCTATTTGCGCAACTGACGCAAACATACGGTTTACTAATTGTTCAGCATTCATTTCTAGGTTGAATAATGCGACTGCCTTATCTGTTGATTTAGCAATATTTGTCGCAACATTTAAAGCAAAGGCAGTTTTACCCATAGCAGGACGGGCCGCAATTATAATAAATTCATTTTCATGTAGCCCACTTGTTAATTTATCTATTTCATAAAAACCTGTTGGAAGTCCTGTTATTTCTCCTCTTTGGTTACTTAATTTTTCTAAGTTTTCCTGTGCTTTAAATACTACATCTTGAATCTTATGAAACTCTGATGATTTTCTTGTTTTAGCAACATTTAAAATCTTCATTTCAGCGCTTTCTAATATATCATTAACATTTCCATTTTCAATCATTGATTCATTTGCAATATCATTTGAAACATTAATTAATCTTCTTAAAATTGCTTTTTCATGAACAATATTAATATAATAATCAACATTAGATGCACTTGGTACTGAATTAATTATTTCAACTAAGTATTCAATATTACCAACACTAGATAATGTTTTATTTGTTTCAAGTTTATTTGTTACAATTGTAATATCTATTGGCTTACCTTCTGCATTTAATTCTGATAAAGCGTCAAAAATCTTACTATGTGAATCAAGATAAAAATCTTCTGATTCTAGTTCATCACATATCTTTTGAAGTGCATATTTTGAAAGAAAAGCTGCACCCAGAACAGATTGTTCTGCTTCTAAACTATATGGCATATTTCTTTTATCCATTTTCTTACTCCTTAATTAATTTGATTTTTAAAGTTGCTACTACTTTTGCATGTAAGTTAATTGTTACAACATATGTACCAAGTGTATTAATATTTTCATTAATAACTATTTTTTTCTTATCAATATTATAACCTTTTTTAGATAACTCATCTGAAATTTGTTTTGATGAAATAGATCCAAATACTTTATCTTGTTTACCTGTTTTTACTTTAAATTCTAATTCTATCTTTTCTAAAGATTTTTTAATTTTTTCGCATTCTTTTATAAGTTCATCTTCTTTATTTTTTCTATCTGTTAATTGTCTATCAAGTATTTCACTACTTCTTGAGCTATATTTAATTGCATATCCATTCTTTATTAAGAAGTTTTCTGCATAACCATCTTTAACTTCTTTAACCTCATCTTTTTTTCCTTGTCCCTTTACATCTTTTAAAAATATAACTTTCATAAATATGACCTTCTTTCTAAACAATAAATACGTAATTATATTATACAACATTTTGTACATTATGTCAGTAATAATCAAAAGAAAAATGCCATGTAATTGGCATTAAATTTTTTATTTTTCAAGTTTCATTGTTTTAAAATCTTCTCTATTTAAGAAATATGGGGCACTGATATATTCTTGAACTAAATCATTATCATCAAAATACTTATAATCATCTTCTACATCCTCTAGAGTTTCAAAATTTTTACTAACTAAATTACCATTTTCATCTATCTTATAAAATTTAAATTCATATGTATAATCTCTTACTTTATCGCTAGTATATTCATATGGAGATACTTCTTCCCAAACATATTCAAAATGATAATCATTAAACAGTCCATAGTAATATTCAAATTCACCAGTAGCAGGATTACATCCGTACCCATATGTATAAACTGGACCATAAATATAATCATAAACATATGCTTCTCTTTTATTTTGGTGATTTGATATAACTTTATTTATATAATTAATATTATCACTTACAACACATAAATTTTTACTACTTACATTATTTATAATATTAGAATCAGTTGTATATTCATTAGTTCTATTAAAATTACCATTTTTTTCTTTTTCTCCAGATATATATTTTTTTAATCCTTCACTATTTTCATAACTATGAATATGATCTTCTTTTACATCACATTTAGCAGTTTTATTGCATCCTGTTAATCCAGCTAAAGTTACACTCCCATATAAAGACAATAACAATAATTTCTTTCTTAATTTTTGCATATTTTGTTTTTTTGTCATAATATTTAACCCCCTTAAAAATGCAGTAGATTTATTTTAACAAAAAAAATAGAACATGTAAAGTTCTATTATTTAGTAAATGGTAAAATTGCCATCATTCTTGCTCTTTTAATTTGAGTTGCTACTATTCTTTGGTGTTTAGCACATGTTCCAGTAACTCTTCTTGGTAAAATTTTACCTTTTTCATTAATATATTTACGTAAGTCATCTGCGTTTTTGTAATCTAATTCTTTACCAGCGCATAATTGACATACTTTTCTTCTTTTTCTTCTAAATTCAGCCAAGGCTTATACCTCCTTTTCTTTTATTAAAATGCTATATCGTCGTCACTAATTTCGATTGAATCACCAAAATCAGCAAATACTTCTTCATTCATGTCAGTAGGTTTTACACTATCATTTGCAAAATCTGCTGGTGTTACAGAGTCTTCAACAGGTCTATTTTGTGATTGTGCTTTTGATTCTAAGAATTGAACGTTATCAGCAACTACATCTGTTGTATATACTCTTTGACCATCTTTTTCATAACTACCAGTTTGAATTCTTCCTTCAACTGCAACTAAGCTTCCTTTTGTAATATATTTTTTAACATTTTCTGCTTGTTTTCTCCAAACAACTATGTTAATAAAATCTGTTTCTCTTTCACCACTTTGACTTGTAAATGGTCTATCTACAGCTAACGAAAATCTTGCACTTGGAATATTTGAACTTGTATATCTAAGTTCTGGATCCCTTGTTAATCTTCCTATTAATACTACTTTATTCATAAAGCACCTACTTCCTGATTATTTATCTAATTTTATAACAATATGACGTAATAATTCTTCACTAATTGTTGCTAATCTGTCAAATTCTTTAATTGCTTCAGCATCTGACTCAACATTAATTAAGAAATAATATCCAGTTTTATGTTTATTTATTTCATAAGCTAATTCTTTTTGACCTAATTCTTTTGAGCTTAATACTTTAGCTCCATTATCTACTAAAATTGTTTCAAACTTTTTAAAAACATCTTTAATAGCGTTTTCTTCTAAATCTGGTCTAACAATGAATAAAATTTCATATTTCATTTCTTACACCTCCCTTTGGACTAATGGCCTATAAAATATAGGCAGAGAGTAAATAATTACTCGCAAAAGTATTATAACAAAGAAATTTTAAAAAGTAAATGCTTTTTCTTTTATTATCTTGCATAAAATAAAGTATAATGATATACTTTTAGATAGTTAAGGATGATATTATGAAGAAAAAAGCTTTAAAATATACAATTTTTTTACTTTTAATTCCTATTGTAATAACAATTATGCTTTCATTAGTTCAAGACAAAGAAATGGAAACTAATAATCAATATGATGGAATTGACATACCTGAGTACAAAGATACAAGAGTTGATGATATAAAAAGAAGTAGTACTTATGCTTATATATCAATATTTGGTTTATTGATTATAGCAGGTGGTACTTGGATATACGTTAAGAAGAAAGGAGAGTTTTGATACTCTCCTTTTATTATACATTAAATCTAAATACACAAATATCTCCATCTTGCATTACATACTCTTTTCCTTCAAGTCTTAATTTACCATTTTCTTTTGCACCTTTTTCTCCACCATATGTTTTATAATCTTCAAAAGATATAACTTCTGCTTTTATGAATCCTCTTTCAAAATCACTGTGGATTATACCCGCACATGCTGGTGCTTTCATACCTTTTTTAAAAGTCCAAGCCTTTACTTCTTTAGGCCCAGCAGTAAAGAATGTAGCAAGACCTAATAATGAATATGCAGCTCTTATAAGTTTATCAAGACCACTTTCTTTTATTCCAAGTTCTTCTAAGAATAATAATTTATCTTCATAATTAAGTTCACTAAGTTCACTTTCCATTTTAGCACATAGTGTAATTACTTCTGATCCTTCTTTTGAAGCATATTCTCTTACTTTTTTTACATAATCGTTTTCTTCATTTATTTCATTTTCAAGTACGTTAGCAACATATATTACTGGTTTTTTAGTTAATAAATTAAATGATTTTATAACTTTTTCTTCATCTTCAGTATATTCTAGTCTTCTTGCTGGAATATCTTTTTCTAAAGCATCTTTTATTTTTTTCATTAATTCAAGCTCAAATAATGCATCTTTATCTTTTGTTGATATAGCTTTTTTTTCTATTCTACCAATTCTTGAATTAATTACTTCTAAATCTGCAAATATTAATTCTAGATTTATTATATCAATATCTCTTATTGGATCAGTACTACCTTCAACGTGAGTAATGTTTGCATCATCAAAACATCTTACTACTTCACATATAGCATCTACTTCTCTTATGTGTGATAAAAATTTATTACCTAAACCTTCACCTTTTGATGCACCTTTAACTAAACCTGCAATGTCAGTAAATTCAAACGAAGTTGGTACAACATTCTCTGGTGTAACCATTTCTTCTAATACTTCTAATCTTTTATCTGGAACAACAACGACACCAACATTTGGATCAATTGTTGCAAATGGATAATTTGCTGCTAATATATTTTTCTTTGTAATTGCATTAAATAATGTAGACTTTCCTACATTTGGAAGACCTACTATTCCTGCCTTTAAACTCATACTATTACCTCTTTCTTCCTTAATAGTATAACATATATAAAAAAAATATTTAAGTAAATTCTTAAATATTTTATATTGTTGGGAATACATTTGGACCAATAGGTGCCTTTAATACATACCAACCAAATATAATAAATAACCATAAAATTAATATTGCAATAAAATATGGGAATATCATTTTGTAACATTTTCCTATTGTAAAATCTGATTTACTGTATAAACCAATAAAACCTAAAAATATAACAAAATATGAATATATTGGTGATATTAAATTTGTTGCAGAAGATGCTAATCTAAAAATTGCTCCTGTAAATTCTGGTGTAATATTAGATTTCATAAATAGTGGTATCATCTTTGGTACAAATAATGTCCACTTTGTTGATAGTGACGGAACAAAGATATTAGAAATTGCTACTACTACAAATGAAAGTAATATAAGTATTACAAATGAAGGTTTTATTCCTGCAACCATATTAAATAAATTTACAGTAACTACATTTCCTATATTAGTATATTTAAATAGTGAAATAAATTGTGATGATACAAATATTAATAAAATCATTTCACCAAGACCATTTAAACTACTTGATAAATATTTAATTATATCTTTCCCATTTTTTATTTGTTTTGTTACTGTACCATATACAATAGAACAAATAATAAATATTAATGATGTAATATATAAAATACCATTTACAAATGGAGAATTTGCTCCAAATAACTTATTTACATACATTGATTGTGATGAATCAAGTAATGCTCCTGATAAAGGTAATTTAGGTATGATTGCATACACAAGTAAAACAAACATTATTATAAAAGCTATTAATGCCTTTTTAAATGCCCTTTTATCTAATTTTTCATTAAGTTCTATTTCTTCTGAACCAATTCTAACAGGTTTTCTTCTAGCAATTATTTCAGTCATAATAGAAATTAATAATGCTAATAATAAACTTGATATAACAACAAAAAATAAATTTCCAGAATAACCATATGTATAATTTGGATCAACCATATTAACAGATGATTTAGCAAGTTCTATTAAACTATAATCAATTGACGTAATGAAAATATTTATATTTGCTCCTGCTACGACACTTGCAAATGCCATTGTCATACCAACTACCTGACTTCTTTTATATTCAGTAAATAATATTGCAGCGATAGGTATCATTATAACAAACGATAAGTCTGTACTAAAACCCATTATAATGCATAATAATGAAAATATAAAAAACATAGTTTTTCTAGGTATTATCTTATTTAATTTACTAAATAAAGATTTTAATAATCCTGTCTTTATCATTAGACCAACACCAAGTAATCCTACTATTAATGTACCAAGTGGTACAAATTTTAGAAAGTTATTTATACTTTCAGAAAACATATACTTTATGCCTTCATAACTAAGCAAGGACTTTACTGTTAAGACAGATGTTGAAGATGAACCTAATGATACATCAGTTTGAGTTCCTTGAAAATTAAATAAAGACAAAAGAGCACTTAATACAACTGTAATAACAATTAGTACTAAGAAAAACCAAACTGGATGTACTTGAAATTTTTTCTTTTCTCTATCCATATTAATCCTCCACTATTTTTTTTATCTTTTTATTAAATTCATATCTAGGCATCATTATCATTCTTCCACAATTTATACATTTTAATTTTATATCAACGCCAACTCTAGTAATTTCCCAAAGGTTAGTTCCACATGGATGCCCCTTCTTCATTATTACCTTTGTTCCTACATTATACTCATTTTTCATTGTGTACCTCTAATTGTGGATATGGTATTTCAATACCATTTTGATCAAATGCATTTTTTATTTCTTTTAATATCTTTCTTTTTACAACAAATTCATTTTTAACAGATGATTTTGTTGTAAGCAAATAATCTACTGATGAATCTGATAATGAATCTATTCCTTCAATAGTTATCTTACTTTTAAGTTCAGGTATGCTTATATTTAACTTCTCTATTAATTCATTTAACACTTTTTCTACCTTTTTATTATCTGATTCATATGAAACAGATGCAATTACTCTAACAAGTACATTATCTAAACTATAGTTAGTTATTTCACCAATATTTCTATTAGCAATTATTTTTACTTCACCTTTATATGACTTTAATCTAGTTGTTTTAAGTGTTAATGATATAACTTCACCTTTAAAACCATTTATTTCAACTATTTCACCTATTGCAAATTGACTTTCAAGTATTATAGTTGCTCCTACAAGTAAGTCTTTTAATACATCTTGAAAAGCAAGACCAATAACTAAACTGAATGCCCCTACTCCTGCAACTAACGCACTAGTATTTACACCATATACCTGAAGTATATATAATATAGCAACAATTGCAATTAATACTTTAATAATGTTTTTACACATCATAAGTACTGTTTCTCTACTTCTTTGTTCATGTTTAGTTAAATTTTTATTAATAACTATTCTTAAGCTTAATATTTTGTTAATAATCATATCAAGTACATACGCACCTAATACAATAAAAATAGGTAAATATATCTTATCAGATATTTCTATTCCAAATATAGTCATATTTGCCTCCTATTATTCATTAATATCAATATTCATTATTTCTAAAATTCTATTTAAATCTTGTACATTTGAAAATTTAATTGATATTTTATTATTATTTATTTTTACATTTGTTCCAAGTTTTTCTTTTAAGAAATTTTCCATATATTTGTATTCATTGTTTGTATTTTTTTTAGTCTTTACTTCTTTTTCTTCATTATCATATACTATACTTTCTAATTTTCTAACGCTTAAGTCTTCAGTAATTACTCTTTGTGCTAAATCTTCTACTATTTTTGGATCATCTAATTTACTAAGTACTCTAGCATGTCCCATTGATAATTTATTATATAAAACCATATCTTGTACTGAAGCTGGTAGTTTTAATAAACCAAGTATATTTGTTATGTGACTTCTACTTTTTCCAACCTTTTTAGCAAGTTCATCTTGAGTAATATTCATAGATTCTATTATTGATTTATATGCTTTTGCTTCTTCTATTGAAGTTAAATTTTCTCTTTGTAAGTTTTCAAGTAGTGCAATCTGCATCATTTCTTCATCTGAAAAATCTTTTACTATCGCAGGTATAGTTTCTAATCCTGCTAATTTAGATGCTCTAAATCTTCTTTCACCTGCTATTATTTCATAACCCTTTATACTCTTTTTTACGATAATAGGTTGAAATACACCATGTTCTTTAATTGATAATGCTAATTCATTTAATGCTTCTTCATCAAAGTTTTTTCTAGGTTGATATGGGTTAGCTCTTAACTCACTTAAATTAATTTCTACTATTTGATCATTTGTTTTTGCTTCTTCTATAATTGAATTTTCTATTGTATCAAAGTTTAAACCTTCATCATTAAATAATTGTTCTAAACCTCTTCCTAAAGCTTTTCTCTTATCATTCATTTCTAGCAATAACCTCCTTTGCCAAATTTATATATGCTTCTGTTCCTCTACTTGTAGGATCATAATTTGCGATTGGTTTACCATGACTTGGTGCCTCTGTTAATCTTATAAGTCTTGGTATTATTGTGTCATAAACTCTTTCTCTAAAGAATCCTCTTACATTTTCAACAACCTCAAGTCCTAAGTTTGTTCTTGAATCAAGCATTGTTAAAACAACACCTTCTATTTCAAGATTTGGATTTAGACTTTTTCTTGCCTGTGTTATTGTATTTAAAAGTTGCATTATTCCTTCTAGTGCAAAATACTCACATTGTACTGGAATTAATACTGAATCTGATGCTGTTAAAGCATTGATTGTTAATATTCCAAGTGATGGTGGACAATCAATTAATATATAATCGTAATTGTCTCTTATTTCATACAATACTCTCTTTAATTGTGATCCCTTTTGAAAACTAGGATCAACGTGTTGCTTATCTATAAAATCAATTTCTATACCAGCAAGTTTCATTGAAGATGGAATTAAATCTAGATTTTTAAATTTAGTTTTCTTAACAGATTTACTAGGTTCAACTTCATTCATTAATGCTTCATAAAGAGTTATTTTTAATCCACCTTTTTCAACACCTACACCAGTTGTTGTATTACCTTGTGGATCTAAATCAACTAATAAAGTCTTTTTACCTAATATTCCTAAAGATGCAGCTAAATTTATACTTGTAGTTGTTTTACCTACGCCACCCTTTTGATTTACTAATGATATAATCTTTCCCATCTAAAACACATCCTTAATTATTTATCACTTATTCTATTTTAGCAGAAAATAAAAAATTTTTAAATATATATAAACAAAAAAGCAAATATTTTAATATTTACTTTTTTAAAATTTACCATTAAGTACATAATTAGCAAGCTTCATAACATCACTTATTTTTATGTTTCCATCTTTTGTTACATCTGCTGCCTTTTTATAACATTCTTCTTTTATTACACTATTATCTAATAGATAATTTGCTGTCTTCATTACATCTGCCATCGTTATTTTTCCTGTCCCTGTTACATCTCCTAATACTACTACTGTATATTCTTTTGTCTCTGTTGTTAACTCTATTCTTATTTTACTTCCCGTTCTCACATTATCATTACTTGTTAATTCTTTTCCTGCATTATCTATTATTTTTATTTCTCCGCTTGTATCTATTTTATCAAGTATCTTTTTATATGTATCTCCTACTTCAAAATCATTTATAAAATTATTTTCATCTATATTTAATTTACTTACATCTATATACTCTTTTGTTATTTTATATTCTTCTATTATTCCATATGTTTCACTTATTACTTTTAGTATCATTCCTTTTTCTATATTTCCACTTGTTACTTCTTTTGCTTCTTTATATATTTTATATGATACATTTGATACTTTTATTTCATCCGTAAATTCTTTATATGGTATTTCTTTAATTATTACTACAACATTATTAGATACTTTTAATGTTCCAAAATCTACACTTAATATATCTAAACTATCTATTACTATATCATTATATAATATTTCTAATTTATTATTATTTATTTTTATATTTCCATTAGTAATATTTATATTATTTAAATCAATGTTACCGACAGTATAAATATATTTATCTGTTATCTTATATTTTGAACTTGTAATTCTTATTAATTTAAATGTGCCTAATACTTCATTATCATAACTGACTTCTAATAAATTATCTTTTAAACTTAAGGCACACTCTGTATTAATATCATCTTTATTAAATTCATTTACATTTGTATATATATTATCATTATTTAATTTATATTTTTTACTTGTCAAATTTAATATTTTAAACTCTTTTATTATATTATTTCCATCTTTTACTTGTAACTTATTATCATTTATTTCAAGTGTTCCATATTCTGTACTTAAGTTACTTAATATTGTTTCTTTATTTGTATCTGTTCCTGTATAAATATAATTATTTTTTATTATATATTTTGAATTTAACAATGGAGTTATAATTAATTCTTTTACTAAAATATTTTCATATTTTATCTGTAATCTATTATTACTAATATTCAATGCCCCATTAATTACATTTATATTATTTAATATATTATTATTTGATTCATTTACTACAAAAATAAAATTAGATGTTATTATATATTTATCACTAGTTACTTTAATTAATTTATATGTATCTAATAGTTCATTACCATAACTTATCTCAATAACATTATCCTTTTCTACTAATGTAGCATTTGTATTTATTTTTGTTTTATCAAACATTTCAGAACCTATATAAACATATCTGTCACCAATCATATATTTATCACTTGATAAACTTAATATATCAAATTCTTTAAGTACTTTACCACCATCTTTTACTTGTAATTTATTATCATTTATTTCTAGTGTTCCATATTCTGTACTTAAATTTTTTAGTATCATATCTTTATTTGTATCTGTTCCTGTATAAATATATCCTTTTTCTTCATTTATCTTATATTTATTGCTTTTAAGATCTGTTACATATACTGTATATATTCCTTGTATATTACTACTACTGCTATCACCTTTAAAATATATTTTGTAATCATATCTACCAATATTTTCATTATTTATTACTGAATTATCTAATTTTGTATTATTTATTACACCATATTTATATTCTTTAGTAAAATTATTATTCAGTTTATAATTTTCTGTATTTATTTTATTCGATAAATCTACTTTATTATTTTTATATATAATTTCATCACCTAATTTAAACATATTATCAAATGTATATAAATCATTTATTTTTGTATTATAGCTTATATCTAAATTTGTTAATTGATTATAATAAACATGCAATTTTGTTAAATTTACATTATTGCTTGTATCTAAATTTGTTAATTGATTTCCCGAAACATCCAATTTTGTTAAATTTGTATTTTTGCTTACATCTAAATTCATTAATTGATTTCCCGAAACATTCAATTCTGTTAAACTTATTGCACCATTTAAATTCAATGTGTTTAAATTACTATTATATGCAATTAATTTTTCTAATTTTATATTATGACTTACGTCTAACTCTGTTAATCTATTTGTGTTTGTTGGAAAAATTGACCTAGTAGTAGACACATCTAATTCTTTTAAATTAATATTTTTACTCACATCTAAACTCACCAGATTATTTGCACTTAGATTTAAATTAGTTAAATTTATTATGCCACTTACATCCAAACTATTTAACTCATTATAACCCGCACTCAATTTTGTCAATTTATTATTATTTCCTATTTTTAAATTTTTTAACTGATTGCCCTCAACATACAAACTAACAAGGTTAATGTTATTAGCAGCATCTAAATTAATTAATTTGTTATAGTTTATCCATAACTCTATTAAATTCACGTTTTTTTCTAAATTTATATTTACTAAACTATTACGATCAGCATACAATTTTTCTAAATTTGTATTTTTACTTACATCTAAATTCGTTAATTTATTACCATCAACCCATAATTCTTTTAAATTTACATTATTAGTTACATCTAATGTTGTTAATTGATTATTGCTTACAAATAATTGTACTAAATTTGTATTTTTACTTAAATCTAAATCTGTTAATTGAATGTTATTTACATTCAAACTTATTAAATTTATGTTTTTACTTACATCAATATTGGCTATCTTTTTTCCACCAATTGTTAAATCAGTTAAGCCTGTAATAAAACTTATACCTTCAACTGATTCAATATCTTCACCAGAACAATGTAGTGTTTCAATAGTTTTTAATTGTTCATTTGTTAAGCTCGTTGTATATGGTAATTTTGTAAAATTTTCATAATTATATTCATCAATAACACAATTATAAAAATTTTGATCCGTAAAAGCTTTATTTGCAGGTGTTTTATAAGTGCTTGCTATTATCTTATTTATTTTTGTTGGATTTGTTACATTATAATTTACTCCTAATAATAAAACTATCATAAAATTTAATACTATTATTAATGTTATTGCTCTATCTCTATTCATTTATTTCACCCGCTTTTACTAATTAAACACCTGTAAAATCATTATTTTCAGTCGTTTTTTCTTTTTCTAATACGTTATCACTTAATTCATTATTTGTAATTGTTGTATTTTCTTTAATATTCACATTATTTTTTATGGTTGTAAAATCTTCAGCTGATATTTGTTCTAATTCTGGTTTCTTTTTTCTTTTTAATAATATAAATGTTATTGCTCCACCAGTAATTATTGTGATAACTATAATTAAGGTAATTATTAATGCATTATTTGATTTTTTAATATTTAATGTATAGGTTCTATTGCTTCCGTCTTCTGCAATTACTTTAATTAAAACTTTACTTCCATTTTTTAAATTTTTATTACCACTTATTTTATATTCTGATTTTCTATCATCTAATGTTACACTAATATCTAATTTTTTTTCTTTCGTTTTTATTGTATATTTATACGTTTTTTTATCAAAATCTATACTATGATTTTTTATTGTCAATGATTTAATATAATTATTTGTTGATAACTTATATCCTTCTTCTTTTCTTGTTACTTTTACTATATATGTAGTTATTTTACCATTTTCTGCTTCTACTGTTATTGTAAATGTATTTTCTCCTACTTTTAATTTTTCATCACCTGTTATATTTACTTTAGATTTTCCATCTGTTGGTAATGCATCTATTTTAAAAGTATTAACATCATATTCAACATTTACTTTATATTCTAATACATCTGTTTTAAAATCTATTTTCCCTTCACTTAGTTTAATTTCTTTTAGTGTTGAATCACTACTTTTTCCATCTTCTCTATTTATATTTATTGTATATGTTTTTACATTTCCTATTTCATTTCTTACTTTTATATATATTGTATTATTTCCTGGATTTAAATTTATAGTTCTAGGACCAAATCCATTTTCAAAGCTAGCTTTTACATCTTCTAATGATGCTTCTATTTTTACGCTAGTTGTATCTTTATCTACATCAACATTGTAAGTTGTTGTTGATTTATTAAAATTTAAATTTCCCTTACTCAATGTCAATGATTTTAAATTATTATTACTACTTCTTGTATCTTCTCTATTTATATTTATTGTATATGTTCTAGTACTTCCATTTTCTGCGGTTACATTTACTCTATATGTATTTGTTCCATAATTTAGATTAAATCTTCCTGTCCCTGTTACTGATGTCTTATTATCATCTTTAGTTGCACTTATTTGTACATTATCACTTGTTGTTGATAAATTATATACTAATGTATCTCTATTAAACGAAATATTTGTATTTGATACCACCAATGACGATAAATAATTATTTTTACTTCTTGTATCTGGTCTTGTTATATTTATTGTATATGTTCTTGTTACTCCTGTTTCACTTGTTACACTTATTTTAAAGGTATTCGTCCCATAATTTAATGAAACTGTACCAAGATTTCCTGTCATGCTTGATGACGAATCTTTTTTTATTGCACTTATTGTTGCTGTCTGACTATTTATTGTTGTTGAATAACTAGTTGTATCTGGATTAAAATTTATTGATCCTCCACTTATAGATAATGATGATAATCTATTTTCATTAGATTTAATTCTGATTGTTGCACTTACTGAATTCGCATTATAATCATTATATTCTGTATCTGATGCTGCTACGTTTGTTAGTCCTACTGTATATGTTTGATTTGATGTGGCATTACTTGGTATTGCTACATTTAATGTTCCTAGAGTTGTTGTACTTGAAAATCCACTTGTTTTTCCAAGTACAAAACCACTACTACTTCCTCCACTATAATCAGAAAAACCACTTGATGCTGTAAATCCTTTAAATGTTAAACCACTTCCCAAATTAAATGTTCCATTTACACCATTTAATGTAACACCTGATGGAGTTGCACTCATATTACAACTTATCTGTGCTCCTGCAGATGAAGTACTTGGACAGTTAATATTTACACTAAACCCTGCCGCATTAGCTGTAGTAGGTATAATACCTAATAAACCAATCAATAATATTTTCCCTATTTTGTTCTTCATTTTAAAAACTTCCTTTCAATACATAATTATTTTTTTATTTACATATGACTTTATTATTTTTACATTACTATTACATACCTTAAAAACAGTCGCGTATTCTTTATATGTATTTATTATATAATATTTTTACAAAATATTCTATATGTTAACAAAATTTGTTATAATATTTTAGGGTGAAGTTAAATGGCAGGAACAATTACACATGCTTATTTTGCAATAGATGTATATAATAAATTTGATGAAAATTTACATAATAGATTTAAAAACTATAAAGAAAACTTAAAATCATATGCACAGGGACCTGATATTTTATTTTTTTCAACTAATTTTTTTAATCATAAGAAAGTAAATAAAATAGGCAACTATGTACATAAACATAATACTAAAAATTTATTTATTAATATGGTTTCATATATTAAAAATAATCACTTAGAAAATAATGATGAACTTATATCATTTTTATATGGATATATTATGCATTATGCCCTTGATACTAAGGTACATCCATATGTTATATATAAAGGTGGCATATTTGATAAAAAGAAAAAAGATACATATAGATATAATTCAAAACATAGTGATATTGAAAGTTATATCGATGCATATATGATTAATAAAAATGAAAATATTAATCCAAGAAAATTTAAAATTCAAAAATTTTGTTTCAACTATAATAAAATATCAAAGGATTTATCTAATATGATTGATTATTCATTTAGTAACACTTACGGATTTAATAAATTATCATTTTATTTTAAGCAAGGGTTATTTAATATGAAACATTCATATAGACTACTTAGATATGATCCTTTTGGTATAAAAACATTTATTTATAGGCTTTTTGATAAATTACACCCAAGAAGTATAAAAGATTTTTATCCTGTATCTTATTCATATAAACTTAATAATAATGATTATTATTTAAATTTAAATCATAAAAAGTGGTGTCATCCAAGATATAATGAAGAAACTCACACAGAATCATTTATAGATTTATATAATGATGCCATTAATAATGCTTTAAATATGATTAATAAAGTTAATATGGTTTTATTTAATAACGAAAATATAAATATTTTAGATGAAGTTTTCTTAAATTTATCATTTTCAAGTGGAAAAGAATGTAATGATAAAGCTAAAAATAAATATTTTGAATTTTAATGTATATTTTTTATGATTAATGTTAAGCATATTAATGGTGATAATATGTTTAATGGTTTTAGAGTTTTAAATACTAATTATATTTATTTGTTCTTAAACAATAACTATGAATTTGCAAGTGATATAAATACTAAGCAAAAAAAAGAAAAGAAAATTATTGATGAATGTAAAAACTTCTTATTTTCACACAATCTATCCTTTAATGATAAACTATATTTTGTGTCTAATGGTATTGTAATTGGGTATATTACAAAAAACAATTTAATAAACTAAAAAAAGAAAGCTCATGCTTTCTTTTTTCTTTGCAATATTAACGTTTACTGAATTGTGGTGCCTTACGTGCTTTCTTAAGACCTGGTTTCTTACGTTCTTTAATTCTTGAATCTCTTGTAATAAATCCTTTAGCTTTTAATATTCTTCTAAATGAAGTTTCGCTTGATGGATCTGTATTTTTATCATATTCTAATAATGCTCTTGTAATTCCTAAACGGATTGCTCCTGTTTGTCCTGAGAATCCTCCACCAGAAACTGTTACATCGATATCAAATTTATCTAATGTATTAGTTGCTTCAAGTGGTTGTTTTAAATCCATAACTAATGTTGGAAATGGTAAATATTCATTAACATCTCTACCATTAATAGTGATATTTCCTTTACCAGAAGTCATTCTAACCTTTGCTATTGAAGATTTACGATGACCTGTACCATAATAAATTTTATTTGCCATAATTTTCCTCCTTAGTCTACTTTCATTTCTTTTGGTTGTTGAGCAATATGTTTATGTTCGTTTCCTCTATAAACAAATAATTTTTTACCCATTTTACGACCAAGTCTATTATGAGGAAGCATTCCCTTAATAGCTCTTTCCATCATTTCTTCAGGATATTGTTCAAGCATTACTTTAGCTGTTCTTTCTCTTAATCCACCAGTGTATCCACTGTGATTATAATACATTTTTTGTTCAAGTTTATTTCCTGTAAGTTTAACCTTATCAGCATTGATTACTATTACATAATCTCCACAATCAACATTAGGTGTATATATTGCTTTGTGTTTTCCACGTAATACATTAGCAGCTTTTGTAGCAACTCTACCTAAACTGATACCAGTTGCATCAATAACATACCAATCACGTTTAATTTCGGCTGGTTTTGCCATAAATGTTTTCATAAATTCTTCCCTTTCTCTCATAGATTAACCTCCCACAGTCAATCTATATGTGGGGTTTTATAAATGTACCAATTAAAATTTTACTAAAATTTGTTTATAATGTCAATAAATATAAGAAAAAAATCGCTATTTTTCAGCGATTCTTATTATTGTTTTAGTTACTTTTGATGAATAATTAACTTTTGGATCATTTCCTTTTACTTTAATTTCCACTTCATGATCTCCTGCACCTAATCCTTCAAGATCAACATATGCTTCAACATCAGTTGTTGTTATATTCTTGATAATTGATTCAACACCTTTTAATATAACTGTTACTTCTGTCGCATTTTCACTTGTTGCCTGTGCAGTATAATTAGATCCTAAGTTTACAACACCTAATTTTACACCAGAAAGTTCTGTTGTAACTTCATCATCTAATTCAACTTTTACAGTTACAACTTTTTCTGATATTTCTCTAATACCTGTTGGTTTCTTTATTGTAACAGTATAATCTTTATTAGATTTTAAGTTATTTACATCTACTTTAACTTTAATACTATTTGTATTATCTAACACTTTTGAACTACCATAAATTGTTACTTTCTGAACATTTGTAGTCATACTTTTGATTGCTTTACCAAAAATTACATTACCAACTGGTTCTACTTCAAGCGGAACTGATTTACTTGGTGACTCTATCTGAATAGTTGCAGTTACTTTTGATGGAACCATTTCTACATCTACTTTAGATCCATTTTCATCATACGCAATTAATGGAATATCTCTTAAAGTGTTAGTTCCTGCTTTTGGATCAACCATATTACTTACATTAACTAATGCTTTAATTGTTGATACTTTTGCTATACTATCTTCTGTTCCTTTTATTATTACTTCATCAGTATCTAATTTTGTACTATTAATTGCTAGTTTAGAATCTAATTTTTTTAGATTAACAATATCAGATTCAATACTTCTTGTTTCTGATTTTTTTGAACTAACAACTACAGTTACTACTGATGGATCAAGTTTATATTCAACTGATGTTATTGATTGCTTATATTTTAAGTTTACTTTATGAACACCAGGTTTTAAATCACTCAAATCAACAGTAACATCTTGTGTTGGAAGTTGTTTTGCTAAATAAAGATTTGCCTTTGTACCAATTAATGTTATATCAACGGTATCAGGAAGACCTTCAACTACATATTCTTCATCATTATAAGTTGCAGAAAGAGGTATATCATATAATACTTCTGCATTTGTTTCAAGTAATGTTGTATTTTCTCTATCAATTATAAAGAAAACAATAATTGCAAGCACTAATGATAAAATTATAATACTACTTTTTTTAGATAAGGCCTTTTCTAAAGGTTTATCTGTTACTTTTAATTTTTCTCCAATTGATACAAAAAACTTTGTTATTGGAATTATTATTTTTTTATCTATAAATCTAAAAAATCTCTTAATTAATTTCATCTATGTCATCCTCCTCATCACTTTCTACTACAAATGTTTCAGATTTTGGCATTAATTCATCTAAAATCATTAATTTTAATTCATCTACTGATAAGTTGTAATTTAATTTACCACCTACCGCAAGTGATACTCTACCTGTTTCTTCAGAAACAATTATTGCAAGACAATCAGATTCCTCTGATATACCTATAGCAGCTCTATGACGAGTACCTAGTCTTTTACTAAATTTCATATCAACTGTTGTTGGGAATACTGCTCCTGCACAAGATATTTTATCACCTTGTATTATTACACCACCATCATGAAGTGGATTATCTGGAAAGAATATTGCATCTAATAATTCATTTGATATTTCTGCATATATTTTTTTACTTCTTTCAATATATTCTGATAATGAAGTATCTCTTTCTATAACTATTAAAGCACCTATTCTATTTTTTCTTAAATAATCTACCGATAAGCCTATTTCAGAAACTAATTTTTCTCTTTCTGAGACAGTTAATGTTTTGTGTCTACCAAGTAAATGCGTTCTACCTAATTGCTCTAAAACACTTCTAATTTCAGGTTGGAATATTACTATAATTGCAATTGGTCCCCATGAAATAACATATTCAAACAATAATCCTATTGTTGTAAGGCCAAAATAATCACTTACTATTTTGATAATTATAATTGCAAGTATTCCTTTAAATAAAAGTGAAAATTTTACATTTTTTCTTACATTTTTTAGTACATAGTAAAATACAATCCATACCAAACATATATCAACTATTTTTTTAAATATTGTTAAAAAATTCTCAAAACTCATAAATCCTCCTAAACCACATTATTTTTCTTGTTTTTTATATATACAAATAATACAATCGCACCAATTATTATAACAATACTGACTGCTATAACAACTCCATAATTTATATTATAAACTTTATTATTTACACTAACATTAATTTTATCTTTCTTTATATTTTCTTTATAAGAAAATTCAATAGTTTTATATTCACTTGATTTATTTATATTCCATGTATAAGTATTTTTACTAACACTATCTGCATTATTTTTTACTACCTCAAATGGAATAGTTATATTTACTTTAACATCATCATATAAAAGGTTTGATGTACCATCTGATGATAATAAATTACTTTGAACCGCTTTAAATGTAATAACATCATTGTCTTTAGTAATTTTTACTTCATCAAAGATATCACTTTTAAATTTAGATGCATAATCTTCAATAGAATCATGTTGTGTTAAAGCAACCGCAATAGTATCACTATTATTTTCTCTTGATGTTATAGAAATATCCTCATTTGGTCTTTTATACATATCAAACAAGTAATTTACAGCTTGTTTGTCCTTCTGTCTTGTATATGACTCCATTCTTTTAGTTTTTTCTGTTGCAACTACTTTTTCATTAACTGTTAAATCATCATTTAACGTAAGATCATATTCTACTGTGCAACCAGAAAGTAATAAAATTGAGAAGAGAAACATAAATATTTTTATTTTTTTCATAATTCACTCCAATTTATACTATTTTTACTAGTACTATAAAATTATATCACATATTTTATCTTTTACATACATTATTACAAAATAAAAAGGTTTGACCCTTTTTAAAATATATTTGTATAATTATCTTCATCATCAGAATTATTCATTGAAGATAATTTTTTCATTATGTTATCTAATTCATTATCACTAGAATCAATAGAATTTTTTGGTTCTATTTCTACTTTTTCTTTTTCAACATCAGTATTTATTTCAATACTAGGCTTACTACCAAATATTGTTTTATTATCAACGTTACTATTTAATCTAGAGCTATCAACTTCTGATAATATTTCTAATAATGTTTTATCATTACTATATAACCCATCTTTACTATTAGATGACATTATATTAGCATCTGGATCTTGATCTACGCTAATAGAAGATTCTGATGTCGTTTTTTCAGAATTGTCCAATGATAAATTATCTTCTAAAATATCATTACCTAATGCTACACTTGGTTTATTTTCTTCATCAAACAATGAATTTGTATCTAAACTTAAAGGTTCATTTATATTATTATCTAAATTAAGTGGACTATTTTCTTCATTTAAATTTAATGCTTTATTATCAATATTAAGTGGACTATTAACATCATCAAGTGAAGGATCTTTTTCCAAATTTAAAGGTTTATCTATACTTAAAGATGCATCTAAATTAAGTGGAGCCTCATCTTCATTAACTTCCATATTTTGATTAATTATATCTTCTTTCTTTGGTTCTTCTATTTGTACATTTAATTCTTTTTCTTTTTTTTCATTTGCCTCTTTAATTATATCTTCTTTTATATTTTCAGGAACCTGATCCTTATTTTTTATATCTTTTCTTACTCTTTTTGATTTTACACTATTATCAATAAGATAACCAATTAAAACAAGTATTAAAAATACACATATTCCTATTAATAAATATGTATTTTTATTAATAAATGTCATAACATTATTAAAAACATCATTCATTTTTCTTCTCTCCCTTTTATTCTAAATACATTTTAACATTAATAAATTAAATTGTAAATAAAAATCAAAAAAAAAGAGATTAAACTAATAAGACATATACTCATCCATAAGTATAACCTTATTATTTTTTAAACTCTCTTTAACATTTATTATTCTTTGATTTGATGAACCTCTAAATTTAAGTTTAAAATTTTTCTTATCTATTTCAAATTTGCCATCCACTAAAACATCTATATATGATATTAGTTCTTTTGTTTCTTCATATTTATTACACATATCTTCTAATATATCAGTATCAAATGTATAGCCTGAAAAACACCATATTGTTTTATTTGGTAATTCTTTTCTTATTCTTCTTAAAAGAGGTAATATTCCTTTTTGATTAACATATTCAAATGGTTCACCACCTAAAATAGTTATTCCTTCTATATAATCTGGTTTTAAAAGTTCAATTATTTTATCTTCTTCTTTTTGTGTATATTCATGTCCATATTTAAAGTCCCAGGCTTCTTCGTTAAAGCATCCTTTACATTTATGAGTACATCCACTTACAAATAAGGATACTCTAACGCCTGGTCCATTTGCAACATCAACCTTTTTTATATCTGCATAATACATTATAAGTGTGTTACCCTTGCTTTAATTTCTTTTGTTTTTCCAACATTCCAGAAATTTTCACCTAAATATCCGCATGTTCTTCTTGTAACATTCATTTTAGTTTTATCTTTGTTACCACAGTTAGGACATTCCCATTCGTTATCATCATTTATAATTATTTCACCATCAAAACCACATACATGACAATAATCTGATTTAGTATTAAATTCTGCATATTGAATATTTTCGTAAATAAATTTAATTAATTCTCTTAATGCATCTAAATTCTTTTCCATATTTGGAATTTCAACATATGAAATGCATCCACCTGATGATATTGGTTGAAATTGACTTTCGAATTTTAATTTTTCAAATGCATCAATTTTTTCTCTAACATCAACATGGTATGAATTTGTGTAGAATCCTTTATCTGTTACATCTTTAATACTACCAAATCTTTCTTTATCTATTCTTGCAAATCTATAGCATAAACTTTCTGCTGGTGTTCCATAAAGAGCAAATCCAAGATGTGTTTCTTTTTTCCAAGTATCACATGCTTTTCTTAAATATTTCATTAATTTAACTGCGAATTTTTCTCCTTCTTCAGTAGTATGAGATACGCCTTTAACTAACATTGTTGTTTCATAAACACCAATATATCCTAGTGATAATGTTGAATATCCATCTTTTAATAATTTATCTATTTTTTCACCTTTTTCTAGTCTTGCGATTGCGCCATATTGCCAGTGTACTGGTGAAATATCTGATGTAATTCCTAAAAGTGCATGGTGTCTACACATTAATGCTTCTTTACATAGTTCTAGTCTTTCATCAAGTAATTTAAAGAATTTTTCTTCATCATGACCTGATAAAATACCTATTTGTGGTAAGTTTATTGATACAACACCTTGATTGAATCTACCTTCCCATTTATAATTTCCATTTTCATCTTTCCAAGGAGATAAGAAACTTCTGCATCCCATAGGGCTAAATACATTACCCTCATATATTTCTCTCATTTTCTTAGCTGAAATATAATCTGGATACATTCTTTTTGCAGAGCATTTGCATGCAAGTTCTGTTAAATAATCATATTTACCACCTTTTAAGCAGTTGTTTTCATCAAGTACATAAACTAATTTAGGGAATGCTGGTGTAACATAAACACCTTTTTCATTTTTAATTCCTACAAGTCTTTGATTTAATATTTCTTCAATAATCATTGCATTTTCTTCAATATATGGATCTTTTTCATCTAGACATAGGAATAATGTTACGAAAGGAGATTGTCCATTAGTAGTCATTAATGTATTTATTTGATATTGAATTGTTTGTACTCCTGATGCTAATTCATCTTTTAATCTATCCATAGCAAGTTCTTCAATTTGTTCTTTACTTAATTCTTTACCATGTTTTTCAGTTATTTTCTTAATAAATTTTTCTTTACTTTTTCTTAAGTATTTACCTAAGTGTCTCATATCAACAGATTGTCCACCATATTGGTTAGATGCAACTGCTGCAATTATTTGAGTTGTAACAGTACAAGCAACTTGGAATGATTTAGGACTTTCAATAAGTTTACCATTCATAACTGTACCATTATCAAGCATATCAGCAATATTTATTAAGCAACAGTTAAATATTGGTTGAACAAAATAATCCATATCATGGAAATGTAATACACCTTCTTCATGTGCTTTACTTATTTTTTCTGGAAGTAAAATTCTTCTAGTTAAGTCTCTTGATACTTCACCAGCAATATAATCTCTTTGTGTTGAAGCATACATTGTATTTTTGTTTGAGTTTTCTTCGGCAAGTTCTTTATTTTCGTTTCTAATTAATCTTAAAATTGATTCATCAGTTGTATTTGCTTTTCTAATTAAAGCTCTATTATATCTATAAACAATATATTCTTTTGCTAATGCAAATTTCTTATATTCCATTAATTTCTTTTCTATTTCATCTTGTATATCTTCAACAAGCATTCTTTTCTTTTTTAAATCTTCAATATGTTTTGTTATATTTTCTATTTGTTTTTCTGTTGCTCTTTCTTTAGGCTCTACTTCTTTATTAGCCTTTTCTATAGCTATTTTTATTTTAGCTCTATCATAATCAACAATTTTTCCATCTCTTTTAATTACTTTCATACTACTTATCTCCTACTCTGTCATTTATTTTTTACACCCTCATTATAACAAATTTTTTAAAAATATAGTGTTGCATTTGCAACAAAAATGAAATATAATTAAATTAATTATTTTGGTTTTTTTCTAAACCTTTGGGAGGCCTTATAAATGAACGAAATAAGCATATTTAAAGGAATTGACGAACAAAATGTAAAGTCGATGCTTAAATGTTTTGAAGCAAAAACTATTGTATACAAAAAAGATACCACTGTAATTTCTAATCTTGCTAATACAAATATAATCGGTATTATTATTGATGGAACTGCTAACTTAGTTAGAAGCGACTATGATGGAAATAGAGTTGTACTTGAAAAACTAGAAAAAGGTTCTATTTTTGGAGAAGTATTTACATCATATTCTGATGAATTATCTGTTATTACAACAAGTACATGTACTGTTACTACATTTGATTATGATCATATTATTAAAAGATGTAAAAAATCTTGCCCATATCATAATGATGTTATTAATAATATGCTTCAGTTGCTTGCTAAAAAAGTTGTAGTTATGAATAATAGAATTGATGTACTTACTAAAAAAACAATTAGAGAAAAATTACTTGAATATTTTAGAGCAGAAGAAAAAGAAAACTTATCAAAAGTTTTCTATCTAAAATTAAATTATACGGAACTTGCTGACTATCTTGGTGTTGATAGAAGTGCGCTTATGAGAGAACTTAAAAATTTAAAAAATGAGGGATTTATTGAAACTAAACAAAAAAGAATTAAATTAAATTTTTGATTTAAATGCATACGTACAAATTATATCTATAATAAATAAAATACATAAAAGATAAGTTACCCATTTAGGAATTTTATTTACTATCTTATCCATCCATGGCTTAACTAAATATATTAAAACAATAGAACATATTCCCCAAATTAATGATATATCAAGTGCAACATATTTTCCAAAATGATATTTATGATCTGAATAATCCCAAAATACCCTATCGAAAGCAACTTCTAGTAATATTCCACCTGCATATTCTATAAACGTTAGTGTTAAAACTATTATTATTAAGAAAATTATTATTTCTAAGAATTTATTTAATTTTAATTTCTTAAATATATAGTTAGATAAAAATAGTATTAAAATTGCTCCTAATCCATATACTGGTGTCCAATACCCATAAAGGAAACCACTTTCTAAGTTCCAATTAAACATTTTATACATAGTAGTTTCAAGTAAATGACCAAAAATACTAAAAATAAAAAAATAGTTTAAATAATACATAATATTCACCTAGTATTATTTTTTTCTATTTTTATTTTTTTATTCGTCTTAAATTAATAAATAAAATAACTATTGTTACTATAAGTGTTAAAAGTACAAACTGTGCTTTATGTTCTTTTACAAAAAATTTAAAATCAAATATTATATCTTCTGGTGATGTTATATTTATTGTATCAAGTGTTTCATCATTATAACTTATATATAATGTTCCTATTTTATCACCTTTTTTTGTACCTTTTTCTACTATTGTTTTACCTTTATATTCATATTTTAAATCATCTTTACTAACAGTTTTTTTCAAATATTCTTTTACACTTCTATCAGATTTTATATTATATTCTTTGCCATATTCACTTTTTAAATTAACTAATGTATCACCTTTATCTAGTATTTTTACATAATCATAATTATCAAAATAATATTCATATAGATTTTTTGTATCAACTATATTTTCATTTTTTTCTTTATATGGCGCACCTATTGTTACTGAAATAAATTCTGTTGAACCATTATTTGCATACGTAGCAAGACAAAGTCCAGCATCATCTGTAAATCCTGTTTTTGCGCCTTTTACATAATCCATATTAAAGGTACTACTATCTGTTATTCTTTTAAGTGGTCCATTCATATTTTTATATGTTTTTGTTCCAAATACCTCTTTAAACTTTTTATTTTGTAATGCATACTTAACTAATTTCATAACATCCCTTGCAGTAGAATGATGATTATCTCCTTCAATTCCTATTACATTTGAAAAATGAGAATTATTCATACCTATTTCTTCTGCTTTTTGATTCATTAGTTTTACAAATTCTTTTTCTGAGCCACTAATACTATAAGCCGCAATTTCTGTCGCATCTGCTCCTGACTTTAATATTATTCCATAAAGTATTTCATCATACGTAAGAATATCTCCTACACTAAATCCTGCAACTGATAAATCGTATGTAACATCTTTTAACATATCACTTGTTACAACTACCTTTTGATTAAAGTCTTTTATATTTTCAATCGCAACTAATGCGGTCATCATTTTTGTTAAACTTGCTATATAAACTTCTTGATCCGCATTTTTTTCATAAAGTACTTTATCATCAGTCATATTATATAAAATTGCACTTTTAGATTTTAATTCTATATCATCTGCAAATACATTTAGATTAAAAACAAAAAAAGACATAATAAAAATTAAAATACTTAATATTTTTTTCATACTTTTCTCCTAAAATAATTATATACTAAATCAGAATAAAATATCAATATTTGTTAACAATATATATGGAGGAGGAATAAAAAAATGCAAAATGTACCTAATATAATATCTACTAAAGATTTATCATATATTTGTGATATGTTTAATTGGAATTTTACTACTGCTAAAAAAGCATTAAACTATAGTAATAATGTTACTGATAATGAAATAAAGGATGAATTATTAAATATATTTGATATGCACAAACAAATTTGTAATGGTTTATTAAATATATTAAATGGAGGAGAAAATGAATAATAAAGTACAAAATCCAAAAATAGAACTTGATAGTTCTATAGAAATGAATGATGAAAATTATTTAAATGATATTCTTGAAACAGAAAAAAATATGAGTGTTAATTTTACATATGCTTTAAATGAAGCAAGTAATGAAACATTATTTAATGAAATATATGAAATGTTTAAACAAATTAAGGAAGCTCAAAGAAACCTTTTTGAGCTTAGTTTTAGAAAAGGATTTTATACACTTGAAAAAGCTGAAACAAATAAAATTAACGAAGAATATAACACTCTTTTAAATAAATTTAATGAAATTGAATAAAAAAACTAGGAATGTAACAAAAGGGTACATTCCCAGTTTTTATTTTTTACTTAAAAATTATATTTTATCCACAATAATTAGAATGAGATGACCAAAGTGTACATCTTACACCATCATAATTACTCATACCTTTATATGCATAAATATTTGATAATCCTGAAGCTCTAGCACCTAACATTGTTAATTGGTATGCATTATTTCCATCTAAAATAAATTCAGCTACTGATTTAGGGTCTTTTTCTACATTACTAAATACTTTGAAAAATAAATCTATCTCTACACCACGTAAGAAATAATTACTTATTATAATTTGTAAATTTAGTGTCATTACTTCTTTTAAATATGTATAAACTGTATCTTTTTTTCTCATTTAAAATTCCTCCATTTTTCAAAAAATGGCCATTATATTATCATACAAATGTTTTTTTGTCAATTTTTTGAGAGAAATGATTTTATACTTCAAAGGTGGTTTCATCTATAAACTTATAATCAGTTTTATATTTAAGTTCTCTAACTAATCTAAACAAAGCATCATCTTTTGCTTTTGCCTCAATCATAATATCAATATCAACATTATACTTTTTTATCTTTTCTATAAACTGAATAAAATCATCACTATTAATATAATCATGATGAGATCTAAAATCCCTTTTTGTTTTATTTTTAGGAGATGAAAAGTGAACCTTTGGTCTAATATCTTTCCATGTATCAAATATTTCCTCTAATATTTCATCAATGTTATCACATGGATTACATATATGATGATGATAATCTAAAACCATAGGTCTATTTATTTTTTTACATAAGTTAAGTACATCACTTGCATTATATATTTTATCATCATTTTCTATTACTATAGAATTTTTAATATTATCTGGTAATTTATTAAAATTATTTACAAACCTTGTGATTGATTTTTCTTTACCAAATACGCTGCTTCCAGTATGTAAAACTATTACTGGATTTTTTATTTTTAGTGCTTCTAATATATTTATATGATATTTAAGAATTTCAATTGAATTATTAATTGTTTCTTTATTAGTACTATTAAGTACACAAAACTGATCCGGGTGTACATCAACTCTCATATTATTTTTATTTATAATTTGTGATATTTTATTATAATAATCTTTATACTTATTTATATATTCAAAAGATATATCTTTATGTGTTGCGAGTGGGATTAATTTTGATGTTAATCTATAAAAATGAATATTGTTTTTTGTATTATAATTTAATATTTTTTCTAAATTCTCTAGATTTAATTTTATAATTTTATCTAATTTTTCATTTTTATTTTCTTCTTTTAAATAATTTGTATATGTTATTGTACCAGAAGATGTTATATCAAGTGCTTTACTAATTGCAACATATCCAAGTCTTATTATCATTTTATTCACCATTTATATTATTAACAAAAAAAGAAGACTTATTTGTCTTCAATTAATTTTTTAGCAATTTTTGTTACATTGCCTGCACCAAGTGTTAATATTATATCGTTTTCTTTTACATGTTTCCTTAAATAATCTACAATTTCATCATAATCACTTATATAAATTGCATCAACATTATCTTCTTTTAATTTATTTACAATTTGTTCTTCTGATACACCATATATATTTTTTTCTCTAGCTGCATATATATCAATGACTATTACATGGTCAAAATTCATTAATGATTCTGCAAAAGAAGATAAATGTTCTTTTACTCTACTATATGTATGTGCTTCAAATATTACCCATGACGAATTAAATTTCTTTTTTAAAATAGAATCTGCAGTTGCTTTTATTTCTGTTGGATGATGTCCATAATCATCATATACATCTGCGCCATTAAATTTACCTTTATATTCAAGTCTTCTACTTGCTCCAGTAAACCCTATTAATCCTTCTTTTATCATATCAATTGTTAATTTATACCATAAACATAGCGCTATACATTCTAATGAATTTGAAACATTATGTGATCCTGCAACGCCTAAAGTAATTCTATCTATTTTTTCATTATTATGCATTAAATCATAACTTGCGCATCCATCATCATTGTAGCTTATATTTCTTGCATAGTAATCTGCTTTTTCATTTGTCATGCTTGTAGTTAAAACATTAGCCTTAGTATGATTTCTTAAGTTATAACATCTTTCGTCATCCATATTAACAACTAATAGTCCATCACTTGGAAGCATACTTACATACTTTTGAAATGACTTTTCTATATTATCAATATTTTTAAAATAATCTAAATGGTCATTATCAATATTAGTAACAATTGCACTTCTTTGTTTGAAATTTAAATAACTTTCACAGTATTCACATGCTTCAATTATGAAATAATCACTATTACCTACTCTATAGTTTCCATCTATGCATCTAAGATTTGCACCTATTTGAATACTTGGATCTAAATTAGCACTCATAAATGCACTTGAAACCATAGATGATGTAGTTGTTTTGCCATGTGTTCCAGCAACTCCAATTACATCTTTAAATAACTTAGTAATTTCACCTAAGAATTTTCCTCTTTCTACTGTTTCGATTCCAATGTTTCTTGCCTCTACTAATTCTGGATTATCACTTTTTATTGCAGCTGTATAAACAATTAAATCTATATCTTTTGTTATATTTTCTTTTACTTGACCAATATTAACATTTATACCATTACTTCTTAATTTTTCTGTCATAGCACTTTCAGACATATCTGAACCGCTTACTTTAAATCCCCAATTAACAAGTATTTCAGCAATACCACTCATGCTAATACCGCCAATACCAATCATGTATATATTTTTATAATCTCTTATGTTCATTTTTTATCTTTCCCTTACTAATTTTTTAAATTCGTCTCCTCTATCTTCGAATTTATCATATTGATCCCAAGAAGCACATGCTGGACTAAGTAATACAACATCTCCAGGAGTACATATATCTTTTACCACATTCATTGCTTCTTTTAATGTATCATTTTTATAACATTTAATATTTAAATCATTACAAAATTCTTCTATTCTATTTTTTGTTTCTCCAAAGCAAACAACACATTTAACATTTTTCATTGAATTATCTAAATCATGGAATGAATGTCCTCTATCATATCCACCTAATAATAAAATTGTTGGTTTATCAAATGAATTAAGCGCAGTTATTGTAGATACACAGTTTGTTGCTTTTGAATCGTTATAATATGTTACACCATCTATTGTATCAACATATTCAAGTCTATGTTCTACACCTTTAAATTCTTTTAAAACTTTTTGTATAACTTCATCTGTTACACCATATTTCTTTACTGCTATAATAGCGCCCATTATATTTTGGTAATTATGTTTTCCTTTTAATATTATGTCATCTAGTTTTATTACTAACTTACCATCATAATAAATTCCATCTTCATCATAATATGCAAGATTAGTTTTATCATGTCCATAATAAACTTTTGCACTTTTTATATCATCTGTAATTTTCATACTTACTTCATCATCTTTATTTATTACAGCTAAATCATCACTTGTATGATTATTAAATATTTTCTTTTTTGTCATTTGATATACTTCGTATGATTTATGAAAATCAAGATGTGTTGGAGTTATATTTGTAAGTACACTCACATTTGTTTTAAAGTCATACATATCACATAGTTGATGGTCACTTATTTCAAGTACTAAATAACTATTTGGTTTAATATCTCGTACAAAATTTGATAAAGGAATTCCAATATTTCCTCCTAAATATACGTTATCAAATGAATTTTTCATAAATTCACTTATAAGAGTTGTTGTTGTTGTTTTACCATTTGACCCAGTAACACCAATAATATTTACTGATTTATCTAGAAATGAGTATGCCATTTCTACTTCATTTATTACTTTTATTCCAAGTTCTTTTGCTTTTACTACTACAGGATTGTCATATTTAATTCCTGGATTTTTAATAACATAATCAAAGCTATCATCAAGTAATGATACCTGATCACTTGTTATAATAACTTTAACACCTAAAGACTCAAGTTCACTAACAAGTTCCTCTTTTTGTTCTTTACCATCAGTTACAATTATTTCATTATTATAATCACTAAGTAATTTAGCAGCCTCATATCCACTTCTAGCCATACCTAGTATAAATATTTTCTTATTTTCAAACATATTATCACCTTCTACCTTTGATTATATCATAATATATTTAAAACAATAAATATTTTTTTATTTTATCATTAATAGTCTTGGCATTTCAGACATTTTTTCTACATCAATTTTTCTATTAACACCTTCTGACATTTCTCTCATTTGTATATTTCTATTATGTGTTAATATTTCTTTTGACATCATAATAATTTGATTATATTTATTTATAACACTAAAAATAGCTTTCCCTTCTTTTTCACTTAAATTGTTTATATAATTTATAATTCTAATATCAGCAAATACAATTTTATCACTACTTATTTTATTTCTTGATATAAATTCATTTCCATAATGAGTTGTATTTCTAACTGTTTTAATATTTTCATCAACTAAAAAATCAACGATATTTGATTGACATGGGTCAAATTCATCTTCATCTTTATACAAATCTGTTAAACCTGTTACTGATAAAGAAATTCCATCTTTGCCATTTACATGTGATTCTATATCATCAATAAATTTTAAATATTCTTTTGAATATGATCTTATTCCTAAACTATTAAGCTCTTCAATGGACAATATTCCATATTTTATTATTGAAGGTGCATATTCATAAGCTGTATTGTGATGATATTGATAAGTTTTATCACCCTTATTTTTTATAACATATGAACATGCATATAACATATCTCTTATATATTTTAATACATATTTTTCTTTAATAATTACTTCATTCATTTACTACAACCTCTTATGTAAATAATAAATATTTATTATTTAAAACATATTTATATATTTTATCATAATGATAGAAGAATAACAATAATAAAAAAATCAATCAGTAGTGATTGATAGTATTAATATTCAAATTATTATTTTGACTTATGTATTCTCTTTTAATCATTTTTAATCTCAAGTTCAATATTCCTCAAAATAGTATCCAATTTTTCTTTTCTATTATGACTAGTGTCCACAAAATTTATATTATATTTTTCGCATTCTTTTTTTAATGTTTTTCCTTTTGTTATCAGACTTTTAACTTTTTGCATTAATTCTTCATCAGTTAATTTAAATGTCCAATCATTTTCTGTATCATTAATACGAATATTATTAAAAAATTCTTCTGGTGTAATATCTGCTGGTGCAAGATAATAAATTATATTTTCATCTGTATTAAATAATCTATTACAATCCTCTACAGAAGTTTCACAACCTTCAACTACATAACCATATTTATTTCTTTCTTCTTTTTTAGTATTTCTATTTAAATATTCTTGAATGAATAATTGAAATTTCTTATTATTTATTGCTATATCTGGAGCAATGTTTAATTCAGGATATATTGTTTTAAATGTATCCCTTATTGCATCAACGTGGATAACTTGATAGTTAAATTTATCAACAATCATATTTGCAAGAGTACTCTTTCCAGATCTAGGTTCACCAAAAATTATTACATTTTTCATCATATTCACCTTCCAAAATTTATATTTTTTATTTCATCAATAATGTTTTTATATCATTTTTACTCACTAGTTTTATTCCTAACTCTGTATATTCGCACAATTTTTGTAATCTAATATAAAATTTATCTAGTAATTTTTCTGAATAATCACAATCATATAATATTTTTACATAATAAATTACAGAACGCATAGTGATAAAACATAAATATATATTAATATCATTTATAGCAGATTTATATTCATAGGGCAACCTGTTTTCAAGATTTAATAAAAAATATTTTAAATCCGCTTCACTATATTTCATCTGATGAATGTGAAAAGCAATATCGTATGCTAAATCACCTACACAACTTAATTCCCAATCTATGTAATATACTTGATTGTCTTTTTTTATCATATTATTTTTATGCCTATCACCGTGAATTAAACATAAAGGTCTATTAAAGTTAATTTTTTTTGATAGTTGTTTCAATTTAAATATAGTAGATTTATTTATTCCTAATAAATTATAAAATACATCATAACTAGTGTTATATTCATTCCATATTTCTTCAGTATTTAAAATTTGATATTCAAAAAATCCTCTAACATTATTCCATTTGGAATATTTAGATAAACTTTGGAAATCAATTCTAATAAGTCCAACAATATTATTTATTATATCATCAATAACTATCTTGTCTATATTACTATAATCAGTATAAATATCATCTAATAAAGTACCATCTATATATTCTTCAACAAAGTAATCATCATAAAGCTCTAAAACTTTTGGTACATTCATTCCATATTTACTTAAAATTTCTAAAACTTCTGACTCTGGAATTGAGCGATAATATTCTTGAGTTATTCCAATTCTTCTTTGATATTTAACAATCTTTTTGTCTTCACTCATAACCTTACAATAATTACTTTTTTTCATAAATTCTTCACTTCCTTAATAAAAAATCAATCATTAGTGATTGATAGTATTAATATTCAAATTTGGTGCGATACAAGAGCCTATTTTGAACACTTATATCAAAAAAAGGTAGAATCGATAAATATCAGTTCTACTTATATTATAGCATGTATTTTTGCTTTATAAGCATTTTTTTACTTATCAAATAATTTATTTGTTAATTATTTGCAATATTTGTTTTTTGTAAAATTACTCTTGCTTAATTTTTTAGTTGAATTTTGTAATAAAGTTTCAGAAGCAATAAAATCATCTACTAACGAATAAATATCATTTAGTGATTCATTAGAAAAAATAAATTTATCAACTAAAATATTACATAAATCATTAACATAATCCTGTGAATATTCACTTAACGCATCTATACATTTACTGCAAATATAACTATTTATCATTTTTCTTTTTTCTTGTAATAAATACTTTTTATTATCCTCTAAAATCTTTCTTTTATCCAAAAAATTACATTTACTTGGAATTATTTCATTTATAAATATCTCATTAAGATATTTTGATAAAAATGTATTTTCAAAATCTTTTATATCATCATATGAAGAAGCAAAAGGAACCGAAGATAATATAATTTTATCAGAAATAACGATATTCATGACAGTATCAACTATAAATTTTATAGGTTCTACTTCAATCCAATATGGAACGTTGACTTCAAATAATTTTCCATTTGATAAATAACATTCATTAGATGGGTTATATCCTACAATTCTTACATATTTTTTGTTTTTATATAAGTATTCATCATATTTTATTTTGTTCGTATCATTATCAAATGCAGTATATTGTTTTCCAGATTTGTCTAAAGAATTACTATTTAACTCTTTTTCTAAAATTCTAGATAAATCATCAGTTACAATATTTTGCGGATATTCACCATAATTCACTGTCATTATATTATTATCAATAAAACAAGATGAAGTTATATCATTAATTGGAAATGTATCAAAATTAAAAACTGGTTTTATTCCATAATAAGCAGCACCTATATTATTAATATGATACACTTGATACACTTCACTTTCATCTAATGAATCTTCTAAAACATGAAAATTTTTTCTAGATTCATCGGGCATTAGCATTTTCCCCAATACTTCTCCATTACATATTTCTTTTGCTTTCTCATATCTTGGTTTTTTTAGCCATGTTCCTAATAAAATAGCATAATCTGTTATATTTGTTTTTAACAGTATTTTTCTTTCTTCATCTTCCATTTTTAAATATTGCGAGTAAGAAATCACTTTCACATTATTCATATTAAATCCCCCTTTGTTTGCTATATATAGTACTTCAATCCTATTCATAAGTAAAATACTTTTTTATTATATTTACAATAACATTTTGTTATGATATACTAATTTTAGAAATGAGGGATAATATGAATATAAATTTTGAATATTATAAAATTTTTTATGTAGTAGCAAAAAATAAAAATATAACTAAAGGTGCCGAAGAATTAAATATAACACAACCTGCTATTAGTAGAGTTATTAAAGCATTAGAAGATCAAATTGGTTATAAATTATTTATTCGTGAAAAAAAAGGCGTAATTTTGACTCGTGAAGGAGAAAAATTATTCAATACAATTAATTCATCTATATCTAAATTAATAGAAGCAGATAATGAAATTAAATATGACAAAAAAAATCTATTTAAAATTAATATTGACACAACGATTTTAAATAATTGGTTAATTCCAGCATACAAAAATAATAATTATTCTTTTGATAATTATAAGTTTTCTAATATATTTGATCCAATAAGAATTAATAATATGCTTGAAAATAATGATATTGATTGTGCAATCATAAGTGAAAATAATTATTATAAATTTGATGACAATATTGAACAATTAAAAATACATTTTACTATCGGATTATTTAAAAATAAATCAAATCAAAATAACACAATTATATTACCTGATGCAAAACATATTTTAACTACTTTAATAAATGATACTATTGAAAAAAACGATATAACATATAATAAAACAATTTTTATTAATGATTTTTCATCTATTGACTATCTAATATCAAATGGATTTGGTAAAGGTTTTCTTATCAAAGAATTAAGTAAATACAATGAAAATATCCAAGAAATTAAATTAAATAATAATCCTGAAATCAATTTCTATTTACTTTATAAAAAAGATATGCAAGAAAATAATAATATAAAAATACTTATTAATTTAATAAAAAATACTATCGACAAATAGTATTTTTTTATTCATCATGGTAGAGATACTCATCTGGAATATCAGGATAACCACTTATATAATAATTAAATATATCATTTAAAAATTGAATACATATATTGTATGATTTTTCTTCTATTTTACTTGAATGATAGAAATTATCAATAGTATTTTTTTGTTGATAATATAGTTGTTCTAAATTACTTTTGTCTATTACTTTTATATCATCTATATTTGGTATTAAATTGTTTAACTCAATCAATTCTAAACTTATTTTAGAATCAATTAAATTTTCTATTTCTTCAATATTTTCATATAATGATAAAGCTAAAAAATATTTTGAATAATCAACATTAAACAATTTTTCATATTCTTCTAAAAATTTTTTTAAATCTTCTATTGAATAATCAGTTACATTATTATCATTTAATTGAACACAACATTCTGAATCTAAAACATACCCTTTTAAAGAAATTTTATTTAATTTTAAAGTTCTTTCTATTTGATAATCATCATCAGATAATTCTACTAGTTCACTTGCTTGTGTAATAATTTTAAACATTTTATTATTTATTTCATCATGTACTTTATCTATTTCAACATAAGATTCAAGTATTTTTACATTTAAATCACTATTCATAGTTTACTCCTTTATTTATTTAACGTCATATACATAACCATAAATAATGCCCCTGCAACGAAACTTACTATTAGTGAAAGTAATACGACATTAGTATAACCCTTACTACCATTTCCACCTTGGCTAGATGGTGTTAATGTTTTTACTTTTGACTTATTCATTTGTTTTTGTTGTGCTTTTTGTTGCTTAATCATTTGATTTTTTTGTTTAATTTTACTATAAATCATTGTTTCGGATTTGCTTGTCCATGAAAATGATTTTACTTCAGTACCTTTTGATATATTCAATTGTTGATTTGATGATTTTTGTTCAATATTTTGTTCTTGATTTTTACTCTTATCCTCACGATAACTAAAATTTAATCGTTCCATCTGATTATTAAATTCTTGTGAAAATTGTAAATCAACATTGGGTGAAACCTTATCTTTAAAGAATGTTGTTAATGTTTCAATTGATGAGTTATCACCACTTTTTCCATTTCTAATTTTCTCAATAGTTCCGAATTGTTTTAAAATCCTATAATCCATGTATGAATACATTTTTGTCTCTTCAGAAACAAACTGTGGATAATTATTTGTTTGCTTCATTAACATTGCCTTTGGATACAAATCCTTTGCCATTCTATAAATGCAAGAAACACGAATTTGAGGATCATATTTTTCATCAGAAGCAATTTTGCAACATAAATCACATAAATGAAAATAGTAATCACTCATATATTTTGGTGAATATTTTTCTCTTGCCTGTTTTAATAATTTTTTACCGTCTTCACTGTTGGCAATACCATTTACTGCAATCATCATCTCAATATCTTGATATGAAGAAAATCCATTAGATAAAATTGGATTATTTGTTAAATTAGAATTACAATGAATAATATCAACTGATTTATCATCTATTGTACCTAATGTCTCTAATGTTGGTTTTTCTGTATTATCAATAGTTAAGCAATCATAATCAACGACATCGGCATGAATTAAAATATCATAAAAATATTTTTGACCATTTTCTAATTTTATATATTTTCTTGTTTGTTCTTTTGTCATTTCTCCCTTTTTATACAATTTGGATAATTGTGGAACATCAACAACATCAATCTTTTCAGCCGGAATTTTATCATATTGAATATTCGTTTGATGAGTTGATGATAACAATTTAGTAACTATTTCATTAATATTCATACCCATATTCAAATCAAATGAAACATTATCACAATTTACCAATTTTCTCTGAATCATTACTATATCATTTGGTTTATTCTCAACAACTATTTGATTCCATAATCTATCATAACATTCAATAACCTTTTTCGTTTCCTCAGTGTCTAATAAATAATTTGAGCATAACTTTTGTAAATTATTTTTACATGATTCATAATTTTTCATATAATAAGCCATTTTATCATATTCTGCATCTGTCATATTATTTCCTGTTGCAACAAAATACGAAAAATATTCTGGATTATGATATGAATAATGATAAGCAGTTCCCATATCATCTGTCAAATAATAATAAGGTGCATCTGCTGTTTCTTCAAGTTTACTTAAAAATATTTTTTCAAGTCCATGTTTTTCAAAAATTTCATCAATTTCTTTTAGTATATCAGCATTATTATTTGAAAATTCAGTAGTTAAACCATATTTTAAAACATCTTGCTTATATAAACCATTTATTCCTTGAAAACAATAGCCTTCAGTTATGTAATTCTTATAAATATAGTTGGCAATTTGAACTTTTGATTCATTTGAATTAACATCGGATAAATTAAGTTTTTCTTTTAGACTTTCTATTAAAATATTATTATATAATTTAGAAATATCATTATCATTTAACTCATTTAAATTAACTGATGACAATTTATCAAATAATTCTTCAATTTTATACATTTCTTTGTGAATAATTATATATTTTGTTATAAAACTAATAAACTCTCGTGTTCTAACAAGATTTTGCCCCATAAATGCACCATCAATTATACTTTTACTGTGTTCACCTAAAGTACTTTCATTTGATAATATATTGGATGCTATTTTAATGAATTTTTTAATTTGAAAAATTGACTGAATTATTTGTGGAACATCATGATTAACCTCAACACCATAATTTCTATATTTTGCCATTTTTTTTACACAATAAATAGAAAAATCCTTATCATTTAGTTTTTCCAAATTATCAAAATTTTGTAATATAAATCTATCAATTGATTCATCAGAGATTGTTGTTCCAAAAAAACTTTTTGCAATTCTCGCAATTGATTCAATTTTTTTACCATCTTTTCTAATAAGATTTGTTTTAATATTATCTTCAGCTTGTTTTGCAATATTATCTATTTCCAAAAAAATCGTTTCTATATCTTTATCTGAATCTTTAAATTGATTAAATGCTTTATCTATTTTTTCTTGCTCAAATGTCCAGTTGTATTTAATATGAATTTCATTAGTTAATTTAATTATATATTCCATTACTAAATCATTTTTTTGTTCAATATTCATAATCACAACCTCCTTGTATAGCTAAAAATTTGTATTTTGAATTTCTTTATAATTGTTAATTCTTTTCATTACATCTTCTCTAATTAAATTTGTTTCTTCTATTTTTTTTGAATCTATTTTATCTTTTGGTCTAACTGAATTATCTTTACTTAACTTTATATACTCTAAACTCATCATTTTATATTTAATACCATTTTTTGATTTATACTCATGAACATAATCATTAATATCCATTAATTCTATTTTTTTAATTTTACAATTTTTAATATATGGATCAAATGTATATTGTAATAATATATTTTTAGAATAACTAAAAGGATATATTCCTACTGGTACACCATTTATTTTAAATTCAAACCCATAATCTTTATTATCTTTAGCATAATTTAAACTATCCCATTCTGAATTATAATATTTTGTCTGCTTAATAATATTTCTTAATTCATTTATATCTTCTAACATACAAATACAATCAATATCATCATGCAATCTATTTGAATTTTCATTTAATAATAAATATGGTGTAATTCCTCCAGCAATATATAGATCATCAAAATCATTATTTAAAGTTTTTCTTAATTTTTTTAATACTTTTAGCAACTGCTTATATGTTCTGCTTTCTCTATTATCATTAAGAAAATTATGATAATATTTTTTATTATTCTTTATATATTCATTTATTTTTTCTTCGTTTATTTTTCTTATTAAGCCAAAAGAAATATTTTTTTCATTGTCGATATAATTATCTAATTTATCAAAATCAGAATCTAAATATACATTTATAAACTTTTTATTAGTTTTGTTCATTAGTTTTATTGCATATTTTTTTAAAATATATTTTTTCATAAACATCACCTTATCAAACTCTTTAAATATTCTATACACAAAACAATTGCTATTTTACTATAGCCATTATATCATATTTGTTTTTCATTTTTATCGTATTTTCATTCAAAAAAAGAAAAAAAGGATCATATGAACTATCCTTTTATCTTCTTAAAGTTTTTGCCTTATGTGATTTAATTACTTGATATCTCATTTGTTTCATTGCCCAGGTATTATAACTATTTATTGTATTTTGCTTTGCTAATTCTATTTGTTTAAATATATTTTCTAAACTATCTGTGCTATTAACAAACATTTCCATAGCCCTTCGATATTTATCTTCATTTACAAATGGTTCTTGACCGTTACATTTTTGTGCTAATTCTTGAAAAGCTTGATTAATTTTTGCAATAATAAGTACTCTTTTCATATTTAGTAGATAATCTTTTTTTACTTTAACTGAAACATTTTTATTTTCAGTAGTAAATTTATTTACATAAACCTTATTCAATTCATTTTTCATATCTATTCCCCCTTGTTTGACTATATTATACAAAAAACTAATCAATAAGTAAAATGCTTATTTTTTATATTTATTATAACATTTTGTTATGATATTTTTTATTTATTAGGTAACAATTTATTATCATTAACTTTATTTTCTATGTATTCCAAATTATTAAATAATTTATTATTTTTTAATAAATCCATTTGCTTTTTTGCAATATTATTTAATCTTACCAATCTTTCATTTTGTGGTATTTTCATTTCAATCAATTCAGCATTAATATTTTCTAAATTATTCAATATTACTAAATGTAATAAATCAGTATAATCTCTTATATTTCCTTTATCCGATATACTTGGATTATTGGTTCTCCATTCTTTTGCAGTCATTCCAAATAATGCTACGTTAAGAACATCCGCCTCATCTGCATATACAAATTTCTTTTGTTTTTCAGTTAAAGTTGGAACAATTATATTTTTTATTGCATCTGTATGAACTATATAACTTGCTTTAGCTAATATTCTATTAGCATGCCAATCAATCTTATTTTGATATGCTTCGTTTTTCTTTAAACGTTCAAATTCTTGAATTACATATAATTTAAATTCTGGTGATAACCAACTTGCAAATTCTAGTGCAATATCACTTACTGCATAAGTTCCTTGTATGATTATCTAATTTTGATTTAATAAATGGTGTATAGTAGTCATTTAATAATTCTTCTTGTCTTTGTAGTAATATCCAAGCATCTAATAATAAATCTTCTATTTTTTCTTCACTATAATATGTTTTACAATGTTCACATTTATAGTAATAATACTTTTTACCAGTTTTCTTTTTACTAGCAGCACCACCCAAGAAACTACCATATTTAGAACATTTTAATTTATTAGTAAATAGATAGGTTGCAGTTCTTTCATAATGTCTAGCATTCCTCTTTTTTTGATACTGACAATTTTCCCATGTTTCTTTTGATACGATAGGTTCAACTACATTTTCATAATACTTAGGATTTTTAGTTCTCTTCCCATGAACAAAATCTCCTTTATAAAGTTCATTAGATAAAATCTTTTGAATAGTTGAATCTAGCCAGTTAGTTCTTCCAAGCACTTTTTCTTCATTTAAAATATTTGTGATTTTTTGATGCTAATTACCCTCTAAATATAAATTAAATATTTTTACAATTACATCTTTAGTTAGTGAATCTGGTACTAACTTTTTATTATCTCTTTTAAAACCTAAACATTTACCAATTGGAATATGTCCTGCTTCAATTGCTCCAACCATACCAAATTTAGTTCTTTCAGAACATTTTTCTATTTCATTTTGGGATACACTAGTTATTATTCTCATGACCATACGGCCATTAGATGTAACTGTATTTGATTCATCTGCCATACAATCTATTTCACATTCACAATCATTTACTTGTTTCATTAATTTTTCTACATCATAAACGCTTCTTGTTAATCTATCTAATTTAAAAGCAACTATAACATTTATTTTGTCATCTCTCATATCTTGCATCATTTCTTGATAAGCAGGTCTTTTATCATTCTTCGCACTTATTCCTGGGTCTTTATATACCTTATAAACTTCATATCTTTTAAACTTACAATATTCAATTAATCTTTCTTCTTGTTCTCCCATAGAAAATCCTTCTCGTGCTTGATCCTCAGTAGAAACACGAGTATATATGCCTGCAATTCTTACTTTTTCATCCATTTATTTTCCTCTCTTTCTATCAAAAAAGAGGAGACAAAAGCACTAGTTTAAACTAATACCTTTGACTCCTCTTTGGATACTTTATTAAATTGTTTTATATGTAATATATATTTGGACATAGTATACCTCCTTTAATAAAAGACGGATACTGCTTGTCATTTATTGGTTATTTATAATATCACAAATTATTTTAAAATCAATAGGTATTAGTTATTTTTTAGATAGTTTTCTAAATCTTTTAGTTTTATTTTCTCATTATAGCCATTTATAAAGACTTCTTCACATTCTTCTAGTATTAAGTAATCATTTCCTTTAACTTTTAAAATATGAGGTTTTACATAGGCAATATTGGTGTTTTTAACACTCTTAATATTACCTGGTATAAATTCATATTTAACACAAGCAAACCGACATATCATATCTATCTTTCTATTAAGTTCTTCACTTATTTTCAAATTTTTAGTTTCTATCTCAAACATAATTATCACTCATCCTTTCGTTTTAAGCAAAAAGAACTAACTATTTCTAGTTAGTAATCTATTACTCTCAAACAAAAGTGTCCGAGTTTCCTATCAATCTGGTGGACCTGAGGAGAGTCGAACTCCTGTCCAAAAATGCATACCAGAAAGCTTCTACAAGTTTAGTTAGTTTTTTATTTTTCCTAATTTATAAAAGAAACTAACAACCTACAAATTAGTAAGCCTATAATTATTCATTATTATTTCTAGGCTAAGTAATAATATATCTTGCTAAAGTTCGAATTTTCTATAATCTACGCAAGAAAAGATAATAGAAAACACGCATCTCTGACTTACGCAGCTACGGCTACACTATTGCTTCTGAATAGTGATGCAAATGCATCTTTAATTTTGTTTCCGTTTATTTTTTGTTTGCACACTAACGGGTGCCTCCGACTTGCCACTTAATTTTAAACATTTCTGTCGAAACCATATACAGGCCCATAACAAAATTATAGTATAAAATAAAGAAAAAGTCAAAATTAGAATCTTTCTTTTAATGACTTTTTCATTTCTCTATCTATATCTCTTTGTTTTATAGTTTCTTTTTTATCATAAGTATGTTTACCTCTTGCAACTGCTATTTCTACTTTTGCTTTTCCTCTTACAAAATATACTTTTAAAGGTACTATAGTTAATCCTTTTATTTTAATTTTATCATTAATTTTTCTTATTTCATTTTTATGAAGTAAAAGTTTTCTAGTTCTAGTTTCTTCATGATTAAATATATTTCCTTCTTTATATTCTGATATAAACATATTTAGTAAAAATACTTCACCATTTTTTATTATTGCATAACTATCTTTTATATTAGCATTACCATTTCTGACAGATTTAATTTCAGTCCCTGTAAGTACTATTCCTGCTTCAAATTTATCTAGTATTTCATATTCAAACTTAGCTTTCCTGTTTATTATTTCCATTTTTATTACCTTCTACTAAATTAAAATCAATAGTACTATTTTCTTTTGAAGCATTAGTTACAACGACTCTTACTTTTTGTCCTAATTTATACATTTTACCTTTCTTTTCTCCTCTTAATGTATGAGTAGTTTCATCAAATGTATAATAATCACCTTTAATTTCAGATATATGTACAAGACCTTCAATCATATTATCTAATTGTACAAATAAACCAAAATTCATAACTGAAGAAATAGTTCCATCATATTCTTCACCAACATGACTTTCCATATACTCTGCCATTTTCATTGATTCTACATCTCTTTCACAGTCAATAGAATCTCTTTCTTTTTCTGATGCATGATCACAAAGTGCAGGTAAATTTTCTTCCCAATACTCTATAAGTCTATTTAATTCTTTATCATTTGGCTCATTAAATATATATTTTCTAAGTAAATTGTGTACAGTTGTATCTGGGAATCTTCTAATAGGTGATGTAAAATGTGTATAACATTTAGAAGCTAGTCCATAGTGACCTAGATTTTCAGGTTTATAAACTGCTTTTTTCATACATCTTAATAATAATGTAGATAAAATTTCAAAACCTTCTTTGTCTCTCAATTGATCAAGTATTTTTTTCATTGATTTTGGATAAACAAAGTTTCTATCACCAACAACATGGTAACCAAGCATACTAATTGAATTTAAGAATTCCTCAACCTTTTCATTATCTGGTACTTCGTGTACTCTGTATACAAAAGGAAGTCCCATATAGAAAACATGTTCTGCTACTGTTTCGTTAGCAGCTATCATAAAGTCTTCAATCATATTTTCACCCTTACCATGTTCTCTTAAAACAACATCATAAGGTTTACAATTTTCATCAACTAATATTTTAGGTTCATCAACGTCAAAATCTAAGTATCCTCTTGAAAGTTTTTCTTTTCTAAGAATTTTAGCAAGTTCCCACATTAATTTTAAATCATCTTTAAATGGCTCATATCCTTCTGGTATTTCTTCATCATTTAATATTTTATTAACTTTTTTATAAGTCATTTGGATTCTTGATCTTATAATACTTTCAAATATATCATGTGATACTATTTTACCATTAGGAGTTATTTCCATTATACAAGATATTGCAAGTCTATCAACATTTGGATTAAGTGAACATATTCCATTAGATAATTTATGAGGAAGCATTGGTACAACTCTATCAACTAAATATACACTTGTTCCTCTAGAATATGCTTCTTTATATAATGCTGTACCTTCTTTTACATAATAAGATACATCTGCAATATGTACTCCTAAAATATAATTTTCACCTTTTTTACTGATTGATATTGCATCATCTATATCTTTTGTATCATCACCATCAATTGTGAATATTGTCATATCAGTTAAATCTTTTCTACCTTTTCTATCACTATCAAGAACTTCACTAGGAAGTGCATTAACTTCTTCCATAACCTCATCAGTAAATACATCATTTATTCCATGATCATATATAATAGATAAAATATCAACACCAGGATCATTTTTATGACCAATTATTTTAACTACTTCTCCTAAGTATTTATACTTACCCATTTCTTTTACTATACTTACTTGAATTTTGTGTCCATCTACTAAATCATCTAAATCTTTATTATCTAAAATTATTTCCATTCTTAATTTTTTATCATCTGGAATGAAATGAGGATTACCATCAATTATTTTGTATTCACCAACGATTAAGTTATTTTCTTTCTTTAATACTTTTACAACTCTTCCTTCTGTTTTCTTACCGTTTTGTCCTTTTAGTTCTTCAACTACAACTAAATCATTATTTAAGGCACCATTCATGTTTTTAGCATCTATATAAATATCTTCATCTCTGCCATCTACTATTACAAAACCAAATCCTTTTTTATTTACACTTAATCTTCCTTTTAGTAAATGACTATTTTCAAATAACATATATTTATCTTTATTTGATCTATAAACAGTATAACCTTCTTCTAATATTCTAAGGTCATCTAATAATTTTTTTAATTCTCCTGCAGTATTAAGATTTAACTTATCACATATTTCGGTTGCGGATAACGCTCTTTTTTCTTTTCCTAATAATTCTATAATTTCTTCTCTCATATTTCCTCCATATAAAACAAAAAGACATGAATATGTCTCTTACATTAATGACATTACTAAACAAATTACAAAAAATAATAATCCTAATATTAGTGTCATTCTACTTAAAAATAGTTCTGATCCTCTTTCTTTTCTTTGGGCAAAAAGTTCAGCACTCGCACCCATCATTATATTACTAGCACTTTCTGCTTTTCCACTTTGTAATAAAACAACTGTTATTAAAAGGACTGATATTACTAATAATGCTACTTCCATCTTGATTCCTCCTCATTTAAAACTAATATTATTTTATCATATTTTATATAAATTGCAAATACCATACGGAAAAATATATAATAATCATAATTATTGAAATAAATATATATATAAATTTCTTTTCTGATTTAAGTAATATCGAAATCGCAAATAAAATTGTTATAAATATTCCACCAAATATATAAAACATACTATATTTATCCGCATAACTATATATATAATTATCTTTAATAAATAAGTCAGATATCGCTAGTACTAAAAAATTAAATATGTTACTTCCAAGCATATTTGATATTGCCATGTTATAATTATTTAATTTTAATAGTGCAAATGTTGTAACTACTTCTGGAAGGCTTGTCGTAATTCCTAAAAGAATCGCACCTATAGAACTAGATGAAAATTTTGGATACATATGGGCTATTTTATCAGCTTGATATGTTAAAAGTACACTTAAAACTACCATAACAATTCCAGTTAATATGAATTTTAATAAAATAAATTTCTGTTTTTCTTTTATTTCTTCTTTCTCTTTTTTATCGTTTTTAAATACTGAATACATATAAACTAGATATGCAAAAAATAATAATAGAGACACAATATTTACTATTATATTATGGCATCCTAAAATGATAAATATGTAATCTGAAACTAATATTAAACATTCAAATATGTATTTATTTGATGTGTTTCTAAATAAATTAGATTTAAAAAAATATATGTTATAGACTGCTAAAACAAATATGTTAAACATATTACTTCCAACAATGTCACCAAAAGATAATGATGCATTATCTAAAACAACAGCAGATACACTTGTAACAAATTCTGGGAGACTAGTTATTGATGCGATTAAAAGTCCACCAACAAAAGCTGCTCCTACTTTAGATTGTTTCGATAAAACATCACCATAATATGATAGTTTTATACTCATATATATTGTACAAAAAGCTAGTAATAAAAAAAATATTCCGTCCAAATTATCACCCTCTAATGAAGTATATTAATAAATTGGACAAAATATTTATATTATTCATTTATTTGTTCATAAATTCTAAGTAATCTATTATATTTACATACTCTATCAGTTCTAGATAAAGAACCTGTTTTTATTTGACCTAAAGAAAGTCCAACAGCTAAATCAGCAATAAATGTATCTTCTGTTTCACCACTTCTATGTGAAATAATTGTTTTATATCCTGCTTTTTTAGCCATGTCAATAGTTTCTAAAGCTTCTGTTACTGTACCTATTTGGTTAAATTTAATAAGTATTGCATTTGCAGCTTTTTCTTTTATACCACGTGCAAGTAATTCTTTATTAGTAACAAATAAATCATCTCCAACTATTTGAACTCTATCACCTATTTTTTTAGTTAATAATCTAAATCCTTCAAAATCACTTTCATCTAATGGATCTTCTATTGAAACAATAGGATATTTACTTATTAAATCCTCATAATAGCTAACCATTTCTTCTTTGGTTTTCTTTTCACCAGTTCCAGAGAATACATATAAATTAGTGTTTTCATCATAAAATTCTGAAGCAGCAACATCAAGTCCAAGTTTAACATCAATACCAGGAGTATAACCTGCTTGTTTAATAGCGTCAACTATATATTCTAATGCTTCTTCATTTGAACTTAAGTTTGGTGCAAATCCACCTTCATCACCTACTGAAGTATTATATCCTTTTTCTTTTAATACTTTTTTTAAGTTATGAAATACTTCTGCTCCACATCTAATTCTTTCTCTAAAATCTTTATTTTGTGGTAATATCATAAATTCTTGGAAGTCAAGTAAGTTATCTGCATGAGCTCCACCGTTTAAAATATTCATCATAGGATATGGTAAATCTTTTCCATCTCCAACATATTCATATAATTCTACATTTTCTTCATTTGCAGCTGCTTTAAGACATGCTAATGAAACTGCAAGCATAGCGTTTGCACCTAAATTACTTTTTGATTTTGTTCCATCTAACATAATCATTTTATTATCTATTTCTTTTTGATTTTTTACTTCCATTCCTAGTATTTCAGGTGTAATTTTTGTTTTAACATTATTAACTGCTTTTAAAACACCTTTACCCATAAATCTACTATCATTATCTCTTAATTCTAAAGCTTCATTACTACCAGTTGATGCTCCACTTGGTACACTTGCGCGTCCAAACGCACCATCTTCTGTAAGAACATCTACTTCTACAGTAGGATTACCTCTTGAATCTAAAATTTCTCTTGCTTTTACATCTATTATTTTACTCATAATATCATCCTCCAAATTAATTATAACTCAAACTTTAATTTATGACATACTTTTTATATATTTTGTTGTAAAATAACAGTATAATATTAATAATAATTATGTTATAATATATAGGTAAAGGAGTATAACTTATGGAAATAATTCAAATAACTAAAGAAGAATTTGATAAATTTGCGGAAAATTATCCAAATAAAAACTTCTACCAAACAGGTGCATATGGTACACTTATGGATAGACATTCTTTCGATGATTATTATTTAGCTATGAAAGATGAATCTTCAAATATTAAAGCCGCAACTTTAATTTTAATAAAAAAAGAATTATGGGGTTATAAATGGGGATATTGTCCAAGAGGTTATTTAATTGACTTTAATGATTTCAATTTACTTGAAACATTTACAAAACTATTAACTCAATTCTTAAATAAAAGAAATTTCATGTTTGTTAAAATAGATCCATACATTATTTATAAATCAAGAGATAAAAAAGGAAATGTTATACCAGGAATAGACAATAGTAAAATAGTAGATAATTTAATTAAACTAGGATATGAACATACTGGATTTAATTTAAACTTTGAAAATTTAAAACCAAGATGGAATGCAGTAACAACAACAAATAGTACTGAAGATTTATTTTCTAGATTTAGTAAAGAAATAAGAAATAAAATAAGAAAAGCAGATAAAATGGGTATTGAAATTCTTCAAGGTAACGCAACAACAGTTAAACAATTTTATTCTCTTATCGATAAAAAACATTCTAGAAAATTAAATTACTATCTAGATATGATGGAAATCTTAGGAAAAAAAGATATGATTGATTTATATTTTGCTAAATTAGATACAGCTAAATATATAGAAAAAAGTAAGGAATTATTTGAAGAAGAAGAAAAAAGAAATAATGAAATAAATCAAGAATTAGAAGAAAATATTAATAGTAACAATACAACTAATATTATAAAAAGAAAAATGGCTTCAGATATTTTACTAAATAATTGTAAACAAAATGTAATAAATGCAACTAATCTTTACAAGGAATATCCTTCAGGTGTTATAGTTGGCGCAAATGCTATAATAAAATATAACAAAGAGATATTTTTCCTAATTGATGGATATAAACCAGAATTTAAAAGATATTATCCTAATCATTATTTAAAATATCAAATTATGGAAATTTTTAGAAATGAAGGTTATACAAGAATGCATTTAAATGGTATTTCTGGTGATTTTAATAAAAACAGTACATATTATGGTCTTACTAGATTTAAACTTGGATTTGCATCAGAAATAGAAGAATATATTGGTGAATTTACACTAGTAATAAATAAAAGAAAATATAAAAACTATCTTAAAATGAAAAATACAAAAGATTGGTTAAATACTCCTGCATTTCAAAAAAAATAACAAAAAATCAAGGAAATTTTATAATCCTTGATTTTTTTATTTATTAATAATATATTTACTATATTTTTACAACAAAAAAAGTTCTTTTTCAAGAACTTTTTATTTATTATTTATCAATCTTAGTAACAATACCAGCACCAACTGTTCTACCACCTTCACGAATAGAGAACTTAGTTCCTTCTTCAAGAGCGATAGGAGCAATTAATTCAACGTGCATTTTAACATTGTCACCTGGCATAACCATTTCAGTTCCTTCTGGTAATGTAACAACACCTGTTACGTCAGTAGTTCTGAAATAGAATTGTGGACGATAATTTGTGAAGAATGGAGTATGTCTTCCGCCTTCTTCTTTACTTAATACGTATACTTCGCATTCGAAAGTAGTATGTGGAGTAACTGAACCTGGTTTAGCAAGTACTTGACCTCTTTGTACTTCTTCTCTTGAGATACCACGTAATAATACACCTGCGTTATCTCCTGCTTCAGCATAGTCTAATTGTTTACGGAACATTTCGATTCCTGTAACAACTGTTTTCTTAGTATCATGTAAACCAACGATTTCAACTTCGTCGTTAAGTTTTAATTGACCTCTTTCAACACGTCCTGTAACAACTGTTCCACGACCAGTAATAGTGAATACATCTTCAATACTCATTAAGAATGGTTTGTCAGTATCTCTTTCTGGAGTTGGAATATATTCGTCAACAGCGTTTAATAATTCATCAATCTTTTCTTCATACTTTGGATCTCCTTCAAGAGCTTTTAAAGCTGAACCGAAGATAAATGGAGTATTGTCTCCATCAAATCCATATTGAGTTAATAGGTCTCTAACATCCATTTCTACTAATTCAAGCATTTCTGGATCATCAACCATATCACATTTATTGATGAATACAACGATTCTAGGAACACCAACTTGACGAGCAAGTAAGATATGTTCTCTTGTTTGAGCCATAGCTCCGTCTGTAGCAGCTATAACTAGGATAGCACCATCCATTTGTGCAGCACCAGTGATCATGTTTTTAACGTAATCAGCGTGACCTGGACAGTCAACGTGTGCATAATGACGTTTATCTGTTTCATATTCAACGTGTGCTGTATTGATTGTAATACCACGTTCTCTTTCTTCTGGAGCTTTATCTATATCAGCATAAGCTTCAAATTTAGCTAATCCTTTATCTGCTTGTCTTTTAGTAATAGCAGCAGTTAAAGTAGTTTTACCATGGTCTACGTGTCCAATTGTACCAATGTTAACATGTGGTTTTCCACGATTAAATTTTTCTTTTGCCATTTAAATTTCCTCCTTTTTTAATGTACAAAACTATTGTATCTAATTCTTGAAAAAATATCAAGTATTATTCTTATTTAAATCCTAATTTTTACCCATTTTTTTAATAATTTCTTCAGTAATATTCTTAGGAACTTCTTCATAGTGATCAAATGTCATTGTAAAGTTTCCTCTACCTTGTGTATTTGATCTTAATGTTGTAACATAACCAAACATTTCAGCAAGTGGAACCATTGCTTCAATAGCAAGAGCATTTCCTCTAGCTTCTTGTCCCATAGGACGTCCTCTTCTTGCTGTAACGTCACCCATTACGTTACCTAAATATTCTTCTGGAACGATTATTTGAACGTTCATTATTGGTTCTAGAAGAACTGGTTTACATTTATTTCTAGCTTCTTTTAAAGCAAGTGAAGCTGCAACTTTAAATGCCATTTCGTTTGAGTCAACATCATGGTAAGATCCATCAAATAATGTTGCTTTAACATCTATCATTGGGAATCCTGCTAAAATACCAGATTCCATAGCTTCTTGTAATCCTTTATCAGTTACTGGAATATATTCTCTTGGAACTACACCACCAACAACTGCATCAACGAATTCATATCCTTTACCTGGATTTGGTTCAAATTTAACCCATACGTGACCATATTGTCCACGACCACCAGATTGTTTTACATACTTACCTTCACATTCAGCTGCTTGAGTGATTGTTTCACGGTAAGCAACTTGTGGAGCACCAACGTTAGCTTCTACTTTGAATTCTCTTTTTAAACGGTCAACGATTACGTCTAAGTGTAATTCACCCATACCAGCGATAACTGTATCTCCAGTTTCAGGGTTAGTAAATGTTTTGAATGTTGGATCTTCTTCAGCTAATTTAATTAAACCATTACTTAACTTATCTTGATCTTGTTTAGTTTTTGGTTCGATAGCTAATTGGATAACTGGTTCAGGGAATTCCATTTTTTCAAGGATAACGAAATTCTTTTCGTCACAGATAGTATCCCCAGTTGTTGTGTTTTTGAAACCTACAGCTGCAGCGATATCTCCAGCGTAAACTTCATCAATTTCATTACGTTTGTTCGCATGCATTTGAAGAATACGACCTAAACGTTCTTTTTTATCTTTTGTAGAGTTTAATACATAACTTCCTGATTGACATGTACCTGAATATACACGGAAGAAAGTTAATTTTCCTACGAATGGGTCAGCCATGATTTTGAATGCTAATGCTGAGAAAGGTTCATCATCTGATGCATGTCTTTCTACTTCATTACCATCTTCATCAGTACCTTTAATTGAAGGAATGTCAGTTGGTGCAGGTAAGAAATCAATTACTGCATCTAACATTGGTTGAACACCTTTATCTTTGTAAGCTGAACCGCATAATACAGGGAATAATTCTACAGCTAATGTTCCTTTACGGATTGCTGCTTTAATTTCTTCTTCAGAAATTTCTTCACCTTCTAAAACTTTCATTAATAGATCATCATCATAAGTAGCTGCTTGATCTAACATTTTAGCACGGTATTCTTCAGCTTGAGCCATATATTCTTCAGGAATTTCTTTGTAAACTACATTTTCACCTTTAGCCCCTTCAAAATAGATAGCTTTCATTTTAATTAAGTCAATGATTCCTTCGAAAGTATCTTCAGCACCGATAGGTAATTGAATTGCAACACCTTGTACACCTAATCTCTTTTCTAAAGATTCTAATGACATAATGAAATCTGCACCTGTTGCATCCATTTTATTTGCGAATACAATACGAGGTACACCATAAGTAGTAGCTTGACGCCAAACTGTTTCAGTTTGTGGTTCTACACCAGCTTTTGCATCTAATACAGTTACAGCACCATCTAATACACGTAAAGAACGTTCTACTTCGACTGTAAAGTCTACATGGCCCGGTGTATCGATAATGTTTACACGATATCCGTTCCATTGAGCAGTTGTAGCT